>Ga0183095_10041_pt1 | contig 256260 bp, 230 predicted proteins | sample BioMet4_FD_130346 | JGI IMG/M metagenome (GOLD analysis project Ga0183095, IMG submission 130346) | Microbial communities from bioreactor (seeded with sewage sludge) at LBNL, California, USA - Biofuel metagenome 4 (v2) (version 3) | ecosystem: Engineered > Bioreactor > Anaerobic > Unclassified ...
AGGTAAAAAAAAGACATCCACGGGAATGGATGTCGGAATAACCCGGCGGCGAGCTCGATTCACTATGGCTAGCATAGCTATTTTTGCCCCTGGAGTGCTTAACTTCTGTGTTCGGGATGGGAACAGGTGTGACCACTCCGGTAACGTCACCAGATCAATTCAGAGATTGCTCCCTGAAAACTGAATAACAGAATTTTTGACTAGGATATTGTCCTTCTTCAAAGTTATGGGCTTCAACGATTTCGTTCTCGAGTGATTAAATCTTCGACCTATTAGTATCAGTCAACTCAATGCCTCACAGCACTTACATCTCTGACCTATCAACCTCGTCGTCTTCAAGGGGTCTTATTACGTTAAACGTAGGGAAATCTCATCTTGGAGTCGGTTTCGCGCTTAGATGCCTTCAGCGTTTATCCGATCCATACTCAGCTATCCAGCTGTACCACTGGCGTGATAACTGGTGCACCGTAGGTATGTCCATCCTGGTCCTCTCGTACTGGGGACAGCTCTCCTCAAATTTCCAACGCCCACAACAGATAGGGACCAAACTGTCTCACGACGTTTTGAACCCAGCTCGCGTACCGCTTTAATGGGCGGACAGCCCAACCCTTGGAAGCGAATTCACCTCCAGGATGCGATGAGCCGACATCGAGGTGCCAAACCTCCCCGTCGATGTGAACTCTTGGGGGAGATCAGCCTGTTATCCCCAGGGTAGCTTTTATCCGTTAAGCGACGGCCATTCCATACTGCACCGCCGGATCACTAATTCCGACTTTCGTCCCTGCTCGACTTGTATGTCTCGCAGTCAAGCACTCTTCTGCATTTACGCTCGACGAATGATTTCCAACCATTCTGAGAGTACCTTTGAGCGCCTCCGTTACTTTTTGGGAGGCGACCGCCCCAGTCAAACTGCCCATCTGCCACGGTCCTGTGCCCGGTTTACGGTACACAGTTAGAACTTCAGTTAAATAAGAGTGGTATCCCAACGGTGACTCCACTGAGACCTAAGTCCCAGCTTCAGCGTCTCCCACCTATTCTGTGCATATTTAACCGAAATTCAATAGCAGACTACAGTAAAGCTCCATGGGGTCTTTCCGTCTAGTTGCGGGTAACCTGCATCTTCACAGGTACTAAGATTTCACCGAGTCTGCTGCCGAGACAGTGCCCAAATCATTACACCTTTCGTGCGGGTCAGAACTTACCTGACAAGGAATTTCGCTACCTTAGGACCGTTATAGTTACGGCCGCCGTTCACTGGGGCTTCAATTCAAAGCTTTGGCTTGCGCCTGACTTATCCTTTTGACCTTCCAGCACCGGGCAGGTGTCACCCCCTATACTTCGCCTTGCGGCTTTGCAGAGAGCTATGTTTTAGTTAAACAGTTGCTAGGGCCTATTCGCTGCGGCTCTTTCGAGCACCCCTTATAGCTAACGTACGGGGTCAAATTGCCGAGTTCCTTGGCAACAGTTCTCTCGCTCACCTGAGGCTACTCGCCTCGACCACCTGTGTCGGTTTTGGTACGGGCCGCTTATTGATTAACACTAGAAGCTTTTCTTGAGAGCTGGTATCACTTACTTCGCTACTTGGTCACCCGTTCGCTCGCCATCACGCTTTCCATCTGTGCACGGATTTGCCTATGCACCTGCTATGCGCTTGGTCCCCAATCCAATAGGGGGTAAAGCTAACCTTCTCTGTCACTCCATCATTCAATACGCGGGTACTGGAATATCAACCAGTTGTCCATCGACTACGCTTTTCAGCCTCGCCTTAGATCCCGACTAACCCAGGGCGGACGAACCTTCCCCTGGAAACCTTGGTCTTACGGTGTGTCGGATTCTCACCGACATCTCGCTACTCACACCGGCATTCTCACTTCCAAGCGCTCCACCACTCCTTACGATATGGCTTCGACGCTGCTTGGAACGCTCCCCTACCACTTGCACTTGCGTGCAAATCCATAGATTCGGTACTACGCTTAGCCCCGGTTAATTTTCGGCGCAGAGATACTCGACTAGTGAGCTGTTACGCACTCTTTGAAGGGTGGCTGCTTCTGAGCCAACCTCCTAGCTGTTTGCGCGTCTCCACATCCTTTTCCACTTAGCGTAGATTTAGGGACCTTATCTGATGATCTGGGCTGTTTCCCTTTTGACCACGGACCTTATCACTCGCAGTCTGACTGCTGGGCATTCCAGCCTGGCATTTGGAGTTTGATTTCAATCGGTATACCGAGATGGTACCCTCATGAATTCAGTGCTCTACCTCCAGGTGGATTCACCCAACGCTAGCCCTAAAGCTATTTCGGGGAGAACCAGCTATCGCCGTGTTCGATTGGAATTTCTCCGCTAATCACAAGTAATCCGCCAACTTTTCAACGGGGGTCGGTTCGGTCCTCCAGTTGGTATCACCCAACCTTCAACCTTCTCATGACTAGATCACAACGGCTTCGGGTCTATCCCTGCATACTTAACACCCTGTTAAGATTCGCTTTCGCTTCGGCTCCGCATTGTCTGCTTAACCTCGCATGCAAGGATAACTCGCCGGTTCATTCTACAAAAGGCACGCCATCACACTTTAATGTGCTCTGACTTGTTGTAAGCATACGGTTTCAGGATCTATTTCACTCCGCTCCCGCGGTTCTTTTCATCTTTCCCTCATGGTACTGGTGCACTATCGGTCATATAGGAGTATTTAGCCTTACCGGATGGTCCCGGTGGATTCCGACAGGGTTTCACGTGCCCCGTCGTACTCAGGATTCTGCTGGGTTCTGTTTCGATTTCGTCTACAGGGCTTGCACCTTCTGTGGCTGGCCTTTCAATGCCATTCGACTATCAATTCAGATACCGTATCGCAGTCCTTCAACCCCAGCACGAAGCTGGTTTAGGCTGCTCCGATTTCGCTCGCCACTACTCTCGGAATCACTGTTGTTTTCTTCTCCTCCAGGTACTAAGATGTTTCAATTCCCTGGGTTGTCCTCTCTCAAGTTATGTATTCGCTTGAGGATGATACCGCATTGCCGGTATCGGGTTGCCCCATTTGGATATCCCCGGATCGTTGTCTGTTTACGACTCCCCGAGGCGTTTCGCCGTTAACTGCGTCCTTCTTCAGCTCTATATGCCAAGACATCCGCCGTACGCTCTTTTTCATTTAATCACAACCATATAGACGAGATTTCTATATGGATTTCTGAGAACTGTTTAACTGTCATCTGTTTTCACAGATTCTTGTTAATCTTCGTTATCACAACTTTTCAGAAAGACTTATCTGTTGTCTTTCTATCTGTTATTCAGTTTTCAAAGAACAATTGAGAACCACATCGCTGTGATCTCTCAAAACTGACCAGGAATTACGCTTTTCGTGAAATTTTGTTTCAAACGTCGGTTTGTACATCTTTCTCCTTAGAAAGGAGGTGATCCATCCCCACGTTCTCGTAGGGATACCTTGTTACGACTTGACCCCAATCATCAGACCTGCCTTCGACGGCTCCTTCCTTGCGGTTAGGCCACCGGCTTCGGGCATTTCCGACTCTCATGGTATGACGGGCGGTGTGTACAAGGCCCGAGAACGTATTCACCGCGGCATGCTGATCCGCGATTACTAGCGATTCCAGCTTCATGAAGTCGGGTTGCAGACTTCAATCCGAACTGAGACTGCCTTTAAGAGATTTGCTTCAACTCGCGTTGTTGCGTCTCGTTGTAGCAGCCATTGTAGTACGTGTGTAGCCCAGGCCATAAGGGGCATGATGATTTGACGTCATCCCCACCTTCCTCCGGTTTATCACCGGCAGTCTCTCCAGAGTCCCCAACTGAATGCTGGTAACTGAAGACAAGGGTTGCGCTCGTTGCGGGACTTAACCCAACATCTCACGACACGAGCTGACGACAACCATGCACCACCTGTCTCAACGTCCCGAAGGAAAGCCTAATCTCTTAGGCGGTCGTTGGATGTCAAGACCTGGTAAGGTTTTTCGCGTTGCTTCGAATTAAACCACATACTCCACTGCTTGTGCGGGCCCCCGTCAATTCCTTTGAGTTTCAACCTTGCGGTCGTACTCCCCAGGTGGATTACTTATTGTGTTAACTGCGGCACGGAGAGGGTCAATCTCCCCACACCTAGTAATCATCGTTTACAGCATGGACTACCAGGGTATCTAATCCTGTTTGCTACCCATGCTTTCGAGCCTCAGCGTCAGTTGATGCCCAGTAGGCCGCCTTCGCCACTGGTGTTCCTCCCGATATCTACGCATTCCACCGCTACACCGGGAATTCCGCCTACCTCTGCATTACTCAAGAACCACAGTTTTGAATGCTGATACGGGTTGAGCCCGTAGATTAAACACCCAACTTGCAGTTCCGCCTGCGCTCCCTTTACACCCAGTAATTCCGGACAACGCTTGCCACCTACGTATTACCGCGGCTGCTGGCACGTAGTTAGCCGTGGCTTCCTCCTCGAGTACCGTCATTTGTTTCGTCCCCGAAGACAGAGGTTTACAATCCGAAAACCTTCTTCCCTCACGCGGCGTCGCTGCATCAGAGTTTCCTCCATTGTGCAATATCCCCCACTGCTGCCTCCCGTAGGAGTCTGGGCCGTGTCTCAGTCCCAATGTGGCCGATCAACCTCTCAGTCCGGCTACTGATCGTTGCCATGGTGGGCCGTTACCTCACCATCTAGCTAATCAGACGCGAGTCCATCCTTCAGCGAAAATTAATCCTTTGATCACTGTGCCATGTGGCACTGTGGTCTTATGCGGTATTAGCAGTCGTTTCCAACTGTTGTCCCCCACTGAAGGGCAGGTTACTCACGTGTTACTCACCCGTTCGCCACTAAGCTAAGTTCACTTCCATCCGAAAACTTCCGCAATCTTAGCTTCGTTCGACTTGCATGTGTTAGGCGCGCCGCCAGCGTTCGTCCTGAGCCAGGATCAAACTCTTAATCAAATGATATCAAAATCAGTTGAACTGAATTTAATCGCTTTTCACTCAGCACGCAATCGCTTGCGTCCTTAATGTGAATTACTTTAAAGGAATTTTTTTGTTTTACGAGCAGGTTAAATCCTGCTCTAGAGATCCTTCAAGCTTTTTCTGTATTGTTTAATTTTCAAGGTCCTGCTCCCCATCTTTTTGGGGATTTTGTTGTGCTCGTTCTCACGAGACAACTTGTTTATTGTAGCAGATTTGGCCTTGTTTGTCAAGCACTTTTTTGAATTTTTTGAATTCGTTTTCGTGCCCGCCAGCCGGTAAACCGGCGGCTAATCCGCTGTGTTTTGCGGCCCCGTGTGGGGCAGCTCAGTTATAATATCATATCAAAGAGTCATAAGTCAACCCTTTTTTCTAATTTAATTCAAGTTGTTTCAACTTCCTATATTTGGTTGTTATTGTGACGCTTTTTGCCCCCGTGCTTTTGCTGCATTATAATGTAATATATATAGGAGGGTACAAATCAGCACGCCGGTGTTGTCTTTTTGCCCCATTTGCGGTAGGATAAGAGCGAGAGGGGGGGACACTTTGTTCCTTACGATTCATATCGGCAATTCCAACCTGCTGGTGGCGGCATACGAGGGGCGGCAGATGCTGTTTCGCTCGCAGTTGCGCACCGACCCGTTTGAAACCGCTGACGAGTATGCCATTGGCCTGAAAAACCTGCTGTTGCTTTATGGCCACCAGCCGGGGCAGCTGGACGGTGCTATTTTAAGCTGTGTGGCCCCGGCTCTTGCGGGCACCCTGCGGCAGGCAGTACAACTGCTGTGCGGCAAGCGGGTGCTGACGGTGGGCCCCGGGCTGAAAACCGGGCTCAATATCCGCATTGATAACCCGGCCGAGCTGGGTGCCGACATTGTGGCCACCGCGGTGGCTGCGCTGGAACATTACCCCGCCCCCTGCCTGCTGGTCAACTTTGACACGGCGCTGACTGTGATGGCGATCGACGCCAGCCGCGCGCTGATTGGCGGGTGCATCTCGCCGGGGGTACGCCTTTCGTTGCAGGCCCTGTATACCCACGCCGCCCAACTGCCGCAGATCGACCTTGCACAAGAGCCCCAAAGCGTTGCGGGTGCCAGCACGATCGCCAGCATGGAGGCCGGGCTGATTTTGGGCAATGCCGCAATGGTGGACGGCTTGATCGACCGCTTTGGTGACCTGCTGGGGCAGGCACCCGCAGTGGTGGCCACCGGCGAGCTTTGCCGTGAGATCTGCGCACATTGCCGGCATGAGATTGCGATTGAAGAAAACCTTGTGACCGACGGGCTGTGCCTGATCTACTTAAAAAACACCCATTGACCCACCTGCCGCCGATAAGGCGACAACCTAACGGCACCCTGCGCCGCACTGTGGCGCTGTGCATAAATTGATTGCGCTGTATCCGCCTGGGCGGAACAGCAGCAAGGAGGAAATTGAACGATGAAGACCCAAACTACCCGTACCATGGCGCTGGTGCGCCTTGCCCTGCTGGTTGCCATTGAGCTGATTATGGCGGTGACCCCGCTGGGCTACCTGCGCACTGCCGGGCTGGAGATCAGCTTTTTAATGGTACCCGTTACCCTTGGCGCTATTTTGCTGGGGCCGCTGGCCGGGGCCGTGCTGGGCGGCGTTTTTGGCGTGTCCAGCTTTTTGGCCGCATTCAGCAGTGCCTTTGGGGCACCGCTGCTGGCGCTGAACCCCTTTTTGACCTTTGTTGTCTGCTTTGTGCCGCGGGTGCTGGCAGGCTGGCTGCCGGGGCTATTGGTGCGCGCCATGACGCAAAACCCGCAAAAAAGCAAAATGCCCGCCTTTGCGGCGGCTGGCATTATTGCCCCGGTGCTGAACACGGTACTGTTTATGTCTGCTTTGCTGTTGTTCTTTTATAACAGCCAGCCCATGCAGGCCATCGCCGCCGCGCTGGGTACCAGCAATGTGATTGCCTTCTTTGGCGCATTTGTGGGCGTGCAGGGGCTGGTGGAGGCCGGTGTGTGCTTTGCCATCTGCCTGCCACTTTCGGTCGCCCTTAACCGGGTGATCAAGACCGACCCGAATTAAATTTGTTTGTTGACGCCGCGCCGCTGTGCGCGGCGTTTTTTTGTTTTTTTCACTTTACACAGGCTTTACCCGGGTGGCATTTTGTATTATACTTAACCTTAAATAAAAAGCCCGCGGCGGAGGTTGTATATGGAGACAATGGTGATTGGGATTGCAGGCGGCTCGGGCAGTGGGAAGACGACCCTCACCAACCGGCTGCAACAGGCCTTTGGTGACGATGTCAGCGTGATCTACCACGACAACTATTACAAAAGCCATAACGACATGCCTTACGAGCAGCGCTGCCTGCTGAATTACGACCACCCGGATGCTTTTGACACCGATTTGATGATTGAGCATCTTGCCGCTTTGCGGGCCGGGCAGCCGGTGGAATGCCCGGTATACGATTTTACCGTGCACAACCGCGCTCAGCAGACCGTCACCGTGGCCCCCGCCCCGGTGCTGCTTGTTGAGGGGATCTTGATTTTTCAAAACCGCGCGCTGCGCGATTTGATGGACATTAAAATTTATGTGGACACCGATGCCGATGTGCGCCTGCTGCGCCGGTTGCGGCGGGACGTGAAAAAGCGCGGCCGCAGTTTGGATTCGGTGATCTCGCAATACCTTTCTACCGTAAAGCCGATGCACGAACAGTTTGTGGAGCCATCGAAGCGCGCCGCGGATTTGATCGTACTGGAGGGTGGGCGCAATGATGTGGCGCTGGAGATGATCTGCCGCCGTGTGGAAAGCCACCTTGGCAGTTTGGCCCGCACTTAATTTGCCCCACTTGATTTTACCCCGCTTTATTACGGCACACAGGCCCCCGGTGCGGGCTTTTTTTGCTGTTGTGAAGCAGTTTTGAACCCGGAGGAACCCCGATGAAACTGAATACGAAACGCCTGATTTTTGCCCTTTTATTGTTGCTTGCCACGGTGTGGAACCTGCTGTGCTTTGCCGGAGTGCTGGCGCTGGCATGGTACCAGCTGTCGGTATGGGTAGTGGGCGGTGCCGGGCTGGCGTTGGCCTTTTGGCAGCTGTTTTTCCCCGGTGCACCCAGCACCCCCTCGAAATACATCCGCGGGCTTTCCCCACAGGAAAAGCGCTTTGCCGCAGTGAGTGCCCTGTTGGGCGTTTTGTGGTTTTGCAGCGCCCTTGCCTGCCTGCTGCGCTGACCGTACCCGCAAAAACAACACCGCCCCGCGCCAAACTTGGCGCGGGGCGGTGCTTTGTATTTTTACGCTGTTTAAAAGCGTGTTTTACCTGTTAAATTGCACACGGCACAAAGCCGGCTGCCGTCAACTGCTGCACCTCGCGAAAGCCCAGCGCGCGCAACCGGCCCAGTGTTTCGTCAAATGCACAGGTCAGCGCGTCACAGCTGTGGGCGTCCGCCGTCACGATGACGTGCCCGCCCGCGGCAAGCACATCTTGCAGCAGCAGATCTGCCGGGTAAGGGTCGGTGCGCCAGCCGCGACTGATGGCCCCGGTGTTCACCTCCAGCACCATGCCCTGCGCCAGCACCTCGCGCAGGGCCGCGCGTGCAATGGCAAGGTAGGCGGGCGATGTTTCGTCAAACAGCTGCCCCGCACCGTTAAACTTGCGCACCAGGTCAAAATGGCCGACAATGGTGGGCCGCAGCTGCAACAAAAACGCCACAAACTGTTCGTAATACGCCCGCACAAAAGCCAGCGCGTCGCCGCCAAAGCCCTCGGCAATGCAGCGGGCCGTCACTTCGGGCGCGTCGTCGATCGTCCAGCGCTGCCCATTTGGCAGGTGCACCGCATGGGACGAGCCGATGATGTAGTCATAGGGGGCAAGGCTCAGCGGCGGGGCCTCGCTGTCGATCTCCAGCCCCAGCAGCACTTCCAGCCGGCCTTGCCAGATGGCCGCAACGCGCCTCACTTCTCGCTGATAGGCGGGCAACTTCTCCGGCGGGATGCCAAACTGCTCTGCGGGCACATAGCTGTGCCCCGAAAAGCCAATGGTAGTCAGCCCTGCGTCATACGCGGCCTGTGCCATTTCTGCCACGGTGTTTTTGCCGTCGCAAAAAGTCGTGTGGGTGTGCACACTGCCGGTGAGTTTCATTTGGGTTCCTCCGTCTGCTGCGCATAGCGGTCTGCCGGTACCTTGCGGCGCAGCAAGCGGTGCTGGGTGTTTTCGCGGGCCAGTGCATAGACCACCGAGGCCGCGGGCACCATCAGCAGCATACCTGCCACCCCCATCACACTGCCGCCTATGGTGACCGCCACCATGACCCACATGGCAGGCAGCCCTATCGAACCGCCCACCACACGGGGGTAGATGAGGTTGTTTTCGATCTGTTGCAGTACCAAAAACAAAATAAGAAACCACAGCGCCTGCATGGGGTTGACCACCATGATCAAAAACGCGCCGATGGCAAAACCGATATACGCGCCGAACATCGGGATAAGCGCCGTCAGCGCCACCACCACCGCGATCAGCATTGCATACGGCAACCGGAATATCAGCATGCTGACAAAGAACATCGTGCCCAAGATCAGCGCCTCAAGGCACTGCCCGGTGAGAAACCGAGAAAAGGTGTTTTCGGTCAGCGACGCGATATACAAAAAGCGGTCGGCGCGTGCCACCGGCAGCCACGAGTACAGCACCCGGCGGGTCTGCACGCCCAGTTTTTCTTTGCTCAGCAGGATATACGCGGCAAAAATAAACCCGATGAAAAAGTTGAATGCGCCGCTGAACACCGAGGTCGCGACCTGCACCGTAGAGCCCAGCACCGACGTGGCCCCGTTGCGCAAAAAGCCGACCAGCGAGTTGCCGATGCTACCCCAATCCAAATTCAGCGACGACACCAGCGCCTCGGCCTCTGGCAAGTGCTTTGCCAGCTGCTCGCCCTGCGTCTGCACATTTTTGAAAAAGGCGGGCAGCTGTTTGCCCAGCAGTACAAAGGTATTGCCCATTTCCGGGATGACGATCAGGCTGACCACCCCAATGCCCAGCACCAGCAGCACCAGTGTCAGCACAAAGCTTAACATGCGCGCCGCGCGGGCACCGCGTTCACTTTTTGCTTTCATGCGGGCAAACAGGTGCGTTTCCAGTGCGCGCATCGGCACGTTCAGCGCAAAGGCCAGTGCCAGCCCGATCACAAACGGCGCCAGCGTGCCCAGCAGCAGCGAAAACAGCCGCAGCACCTCGGCGGCGTTGTTCAGCATCCACGCAAATAAGATCAGCCCGCCCGACAGCAGCGCAATTATTTTTACAGTTTTTTTATCCAGACCCATAGTTCCTCCTCTGCGGCACATGCCGCTGCTTTTATTGTAGCCAATTTACACCTTTTCTACAATGTATAAAACGTAAATTAAAAAATTAAAAAAAACGCTTGACCTTGACGTAACGTCATGCCTTATCCTATGCTTGTGGAAAGGAGGTGGCGCCATGACACAGCCAACATACAACATCAGTGCCTTTGCCGCACTGGCAGGGGTCAGCACCCGCACCCTGCGCTACTACGACCGCATTGGCCTGCTGCGCCCCGCACAGGTCACCGCGGCGGGGTACCGCGTTTACGGCGCAGCCGAAGTCGACCGGCTGCAACAGATTTTATTTTACCGCGAGCTGGAAGTACCGCTGGCCGGGATCGCGGCGCTGCTTGCCCGCCCCGATTTTGACCGCCGCACGGCACTGCGCGCCCATATTGGCGCGCTACGGGCCCGCAAGCAGCGCTTACAGCTGCTGATCGACACCGCAGAAAAAAGCCTTGCGACAACGAAGGGAGAGAGTACCATGACTGACAACGAAAAATTTGAGGGCTTTAAACAGGAGCTGATCGACCGCAACGAAGCACAGTACGGCAGCGAGACCCGTGCCGCCTACGGCGACGAAGCGATCGACGCGTCCAACAAAAAGCTGAAAAACATGTCCCCCGCCGAATTTAGCGAGATGCAACAGCAAGAAGAGGAAATTTTGACCCGCCTTGCCGCCGCTGTGGCCGCAGGGCAAGCGCCGGACAGTGACGAGGGCCGTGCCATTGCACAGCTGCACCACAGCTGGCTGTGCCACAGCATACACGCCTGCCCGCCCGCCACCCACAAGGGGCTCGCCGCGCTGTATGTGCAGGATGAGCGCTTTACCGCGTATTACGACAAAGCCCGGCCGGGCTGCGCTGCCTTTTTGCACGATGCCGTGCTGGCGCTGTACCGCTGACACCCGGGGCCTTGGCCCCAACATGAAGTACACAAAGTAAAAAGTTTTCCACCGGCAGCGCCTTTGCCGGTGGAAAACTTTTTTGTTTTGCCCTGCCAACCCCTGTGGCAGATTGAAATTTGCCCGCACCGCGGAGTATACTTAAAAGCAAAGACAACGACGGCGCGGCGCGCCACAGGGGGCGATACAATGGAACAGCAGCCGGTGGTGGGGCGGTTTGCCCCCAGCCCCAGCGGGCGGCTGCACCTTGGCAACTTGCTGGCCTTTTTGCTGGCGTGGCTTTCGGCCAAAAGCCGGGGCGGGCGCATTATTTTGCGCATTGAGGACTTGGACCCCGCCCGCACCCGGCCGGAGTATGCCGCGGCTTTGGAGCGCGACCTGCTGTTTTTGGGCCTGCCGTGGGATGAGGGCGGCGGCCCCGCCGGGCCGTATTGGCAAAGCAGGCGCACCGCGCTGTATGAGCAATGCCTTACCCGGCTGGAAGCACAGGGCCTTGTGTACCCCTGCTTTTGCAGCCGGGCCGAGCTGCACGCCGCCGAGGCCCCGCACACAGCGGACGGCGAGCCCATTTACACCGGCCGCTGCCGCAACCTGCCCCCGGCCGAGGTGCGCCGCCGCGAAAAAAAGCGGCTGCCCGCACTGCGCCTTGAAGTGCCGGATGAGACGATTACGCTGACCGACGGGCATTACGGCCCTTACACACAAAACCTGGCGCAGGGCTGCGGCGATTTTATTCTGCGCCGGTCTGACGGGGTATTTGCCTATCAGCTTGCCGTGGTGGCGGACGATGCCGCCATGGGCGTCACCGAGGTGGTGCGCGGGCGCGATCTGCTCTCCTCTGCCCCGCGGCAGCTTTACCTGTACCGGCTGCTGGGCGAAACCCCGCCGCAGTTTTGCCACACACCGCTATTGCTGGCACCGGACGGGCGCCGCCTGTCAAAACGGGATGCCGACCTTGGGCTGGACGCGCTGCGCGCACGCGGCTTTACCGCCGCCGAACTTGTGGGGGCGCTGGCGTTTGCCGCCGGGCTGCAACCCACCCCGGCCCCGGTTTTGCCCGCCCAGCTTGCGCCCGGCTTTTGCTGGGCCAACGTGAAACAAGAGGACGTGCGGCTGCCCGCGAATTTGTTAGAAGGCACCGCACCATAACAGCGCCCCGCGCCGGCCACGGGGCAAGGTGAACAGGAGGAAAACATGAAACTTACCGCACTGGTGGAAAACACGACGACCCGTGGGCTGCGCACGGTGCACGGCCTTTCGCTTTATATCGAGACTGCGACCCACCGCCTGCTGTTTGACGTGGGCCCGGACGACACGCTGTTTGCCAACAGCACGGCGCTGGGGGTAGACCTTACGGCGGTGGATACCGTGATTATTTCGCACGGGCACTTTGACCACGGCGGCGCGCTGGCGGCGTTTCTTGCCCAAAACCACACGGCAAAGGTGTATGTGCAGCGCCGGGCGTTTGAGCCGCATTACAGCCTGCACAGCGACGGGCAGCTGGCCCCCATTGGGCTGGATGCGGCACTAAAAAACCACCCGCAGGTGATTTTACTGGACGGCGATGCCGACCTTGACGACACGCTGCACCTGTTTGTGGTGCCGGATGCGAGCCGCTGTCACTCGCCCGCCAACGATACGCTGTTTGGGCCAAACGGGCCGGACGACTTTTTGCACGAGCAAAATTTGCTGATCCGCGGGGCCACCCCGGTGCTGGTGCTGGGCTGCGGGCACACCGGCATTGTGAATATTCTGCAAAAGGCAGCGCAATGGCACCCCGCCGTTTGCGTTGGCGGCTACCACTTGGCAAGCCCCCACAATGCCAATGGCGCACCGCCCGCGCTGCTGGGGCAGATCGGCGATGAACTGGCGGCTTTCCCCGCGCAGTTTTACACCTGCCACTGCACCGGCGAAGCGGCTTTTAGCGCCCTTGCCCAAAAGGCCCCCAATCTGCACTACCTCGCCTGCGGCGACAGCGTGGTGGTTTGACTGCGCGCACCGCGCTTTTTTAATTCGGCGCGTGTCGTGGCCGAATTTTGACAGGAGTATTTTATGCCGACTACCGTAAAAATAAAAATTGACGACCTGCCGCAGCTACGCGCCGAGTTGGATGCCCTGTATGCACAAAAAACACCGGTTCAGCTGGCACAATGGGCACTGCAACTTGCCGAACACACACTGGCCGCTGTCGGCTATGATGCCTCGGCTGACCCGGTGCTTCAAGACGGTTTTGCGGTGAACCGCCAATGGCAAAAAGGGGCCGCACGCATGTTTGACGTGCGGCAGGCGGGTTTTCGCGTACACCGGCTGGCCAAAACATGCGCCGACCCCGCAACACAGGCCGCCCTGCGGGCAGCTGGGCAGGCTGTCGGTACCGGGCATATACGCGAACACGCCATGGTGGCCGCAGATTATGCAATCAAGGCCGTGAACCTGAAATACCCCGGTGACCGGGCCGCTATCAAGGCAGAGCGTGAATGGCAAATTGCTACACTGCGTGCAATGGCGGGTGACCCTGCCCCCGGTGGGTTGCCACCCCGCCCAAAACGGGATACCAAATAAAATAAAACAACAGCCCGCCCCGTACCGCTAAAACACCGGTACGGGGCGGGCTGTTCTATTTTTTATCTGTGGCTACTCACAGGCTGCCCTGCGGTTTCATGTTAAAGTTGATGTTCTCACGGTCAATGCCCACGCGGCGGCGCCAGCCGCCAAACCGGTAATACACCACAAACAGGGCACTGGTCACCACCCAGCTCAGCGGGTAGCTGACGAGTACGGTCGTCAGGCTGTAACTTTGCGGCAGCGCCACGGCGATCCACACAAGGCGCAGCACGCACACGCCACCCGCGGTCATCAGCATCGGCGGCAGCGATTCGCCGCAGCCGCGAATGACCGCGGCAAAAATCTCAATACAAACGTAAGTGAGGTAATACGGGGCCATCATCCACACAATGCCCTCGCCGATTTGCAGCACGGCGGCATCGCTGGTGAAAATGCTCAGCAGCGGTGCGCGGAAGCTGCACACCAGCACGCTCAGCAGTGCGGCGGTGCCGCTGGCAAGGCCAAGGCCCACCCAGGCGCTTTTTTTCACCCGTTCCAGCTGGCCCGCGCCAAAATTTTGGCCCGCAAAGGTGCTGACCGAAATACCAAACGCGCCCATCACCATCCAAAACAGGCCGTCCACCTTGCCGTACGCCGTCCACGCGGCGCTGGCATTGGTGCCAAAGCCGTTGATGCAAGCCTGAATAATGATGTTGGCGATCGCGTACATATTGGATTGCAGCCCAGCGGGCAGGCCCACTTTCAGCACCGCGGCAAGCTGCTTGCCGGAAAACCGCAGCCTCCGCCATTCAAACCGAATCGTGTCCTCACGCTTTGAAAGCGACAGCATGGTCAACACGGCGGCAAGGGTCTGTGACAAAATGGTCGCCAGCGCGGCGCCCGCCACCCCCATGCCAAAACCCGCCACAAACAGCAAATCCAGCGCGATATTGACAAGGCAGGCCGTGATCAAAAAGTACAGCGGGCGGCGGGTGTCCCCCACGGCGCGCAGCACCCCGGAGCCCATATTATAAAGGAAAGAGGGCGCAAGCCCCAGCAGAATAATGTTCAAATAGCTTTGCGCGTGGGGCAGCACATCGGCCGGGGTATCCATTGCGCGCAGCGCCGGGCTGGCAAATAAAAGCCCCAGCACCGTCATGCCAATACCCGCCACCACCGCCAGTGCCAGCGAGGTGTGCACCGCGCGGCGCACCCCGGCGCGGCGCTTTGCGCCGACCAGCTGGGCAATGACCACTGTGGTACCGGCAGACAGCCCCACAAACAGGTTGACGATCAGGTTGATCAGCGTGCCGGTGGTACCGCCCACCGCCGCCAGCGCCTGTTTGCCCACAAACTGCCCCACGATCATCGCGTCGGCCGTGTTGTAAAGCTGCTGAAAAAAGGTCCCCAGCAAAATGGGGAAAAAGAACGCCAGCATCTGTTTCCAGATGACCCCCTGCGTAATGGCCACGGCACGTGCGCGCGGCGCTTTGTATTTCATGTCTGTTTGCCCTCCTGCGGCATGCCGTACGACTTGATTTCGGCATTACGAAACGGGAGTATAACACAGACAAAGCGCAATGTCTATTCTATTTGGAAACTATTTTTCCGCTTTCGTGCCGCTTTTGAAAACTGTCACTTTTCTCCCATAATTTGGGCGCAATTTGCACAAAAAACAACCCGCAGCCACAGCTGTTTTGACAAATTTGCGCGCGGCCTGTTGACTTCGGTTTTGGGCAGATTTATAATGAAAGTGTTGGAAACGTTTCCGGTAGCGTTTCCGGTAATAGAATCCAGGGAGCCGACCACATGACGATCAAAGATATCGCCCGCAAAGCGGGCTGTGCCGTTTCCACCGTGTCCCGCGCGCTGAACGACCACCCGGATGTTTCTGAGGAGACCAAGCAGCGGGTGCGCGAGATTGTTGCCGAGTGCGGGTTTGTGCCAAACTCAAACGCACGGCAGCTGAAAGCCCAGCACCGCAAAAGCATCTGCGTGGTGGTAAAAGGCACGGCCAACCTGTTTTTTGAGGGCATTTTGGAACGCATGCAATCGCAGATTGCGAGCGAGGGTTATGCCGCAGAGGTACATTACATCGATGAGGATGCGAACGAGGTATTGACCGGCGCACAGCTTGCGCGGGAACAAAAACCGGCGGGCATCATTTTCCTTGGCGGCAACATTGAATATTTTGAAAAAGACTTTCACGGCATTTCGGTGCCCTGCGTGCTGACTTCCTCGCTGTTTCGCGGGCTGCTGTACCCCAACCTGTCGCAGGTGGGCGTTGACGACCGGCAGGCCGGGGCCGAAGCGTTTCGCTACCTTTCGCAAAACGGGCACAAACAAATCGGTATCATCGGCGGCGACCGCAAGCTGTCTTACATCAGCCGCCTGCGGTACGAGGGTTTTATCGAAGCCGCTGCCAAAGCCGGTACCCCGTTTGATGAGGCCCATTACCAGACCTCTTCTTTCCGCATTCAATCGGGCTATCAGGCAATGAAAAAGCTGCTGGCCCGTGACCGCTCGCTGAGCGCGGTATTCTGCATGTCCGATTTGATTGCCATTGGCGCGATGCGCGCCGTGCATGAAGAGGGGCTGCGGGTACCGCAGGATATTTCGTTTTTGGGGTTCGACGGCATCCCGCTTGTGGATTACTGCACCCCCAGCCTTTCCAGCCTGCGCCAGCCGCAGGAGAAAATGGCCGATGCCAGCGTTTCGCTGCTGCTGCGCCAGATCGAGCACAGCGACCCGCCGGACACCGTAACGCTGGAGGTCAAACTGGCCGAAGGCGAAAGCACCCTACCGCTGTGTTGAGCCGGGGGACGCCCCGGTTTGCATAAAAGACGAATTTAAAAAAGGAGAGAAACATTTATGAAAAAGGCACTTTCTATCGTGCTCGCGCTTGCTATGGCGGCTTCGATGGCAGCCTGTGGCGGGGCCACTTCGTCGGCCAGCACCGCAGCGTCCACACCGGCCAGCTCGTCCGCAAGTGGCGCAGCCGGCTCTGTTTATTACCTGAACTTCAAACCAGAACAGGCGGACCAGTGGGTCGCACTGGGCAAACAGTACACCGACGAGACCGGCGTGCCCGTCAACGTTGTCACCGCGGCTTCCGGCACGTACGAATCCACCCTGACCGCCGAGATGGCCAAAACCGAGGCCCCGACGCTGTTTCAGGTAAACGGCCCGGTTGGCCTGTCCCGCTGGAAGGATTACTGCTATGACCTGTCGAAGAGCGATGTTTACAGCCAGCTGACCAGCGACAGCTTTACCGTGAAAGACGGTGACAAGGTCGACGGCATTGCATATGTCATCGAGACCTACGGCATTATTTACAACAAAGCATTGCTGAAAAAAGCGGGCTACACCGCCGATGACATCAAGAGCTTTGCCGACCTGAAAAAGGTTGCAGACGACATTCAGGCCCGCAAGGCCGAGCTGGGTGTCGAGGGTGCTTTCACCTCCGCCGGCATGGATTCGTCCTCTGACTGGCGCTTTAAAACCCACCTTGCCAACCTGCCCATCTACTATGAGTACAAGGCGGACGGCATCACTTCGACCGACGCGATCAAGGGCACTTACCTTGACAACTACAAAAACATCTGGGATCTGTACATCACCGATGCCACCTGCGAGCCGGCACTGCTGTCCAGCAAGACCGGTGACGACGCAGCCGCTGAGTTTGCAACCGGCGCCGCCGTGTTTTACCAGAACGGCACCTGGGCTTACGACCAGATCAAGGGCTACGACGTAGCGGACGATGACATTGGCATGCTGCCCATCTACATCGGCGCACCCGGCGAAGAGAAGCAGGGCCTTTGCACCGGTTCTGAAAACTACTGGTGTGTCAACTCGAAAGCCTCGCCTGAAGACATTAAAGCTACCTTGGACTTCATGAACTGGTGTGTCACCAGCGATGCTGGCAAGACCGCGCTGAAGGACATGGGCTTTGTGTGCCCGTTCAAAGGCTTTACCGATGAGTTCCTGCCTGAAAACCCGCTGATCCGTGCTGCGGGCGAGTACGTTGCCAACGGCTTTACCCCGGTCGACTGGTGCTTCACCACCATGCCGTCTGAAAACTGGAAGAACGGCGTTGGCTCGGCACTGCTGGAGTATGCGCAGGGCACCGGCAACTGGGATGCGGTCAAGACCGCGTTTGTAGGCGGCTGGGCCACTGAAATGGCCGCTGCCAAAAACTAACTAAGCTTTCTGTTTTCCTTTTCGCACGACCGGGCGGGCAGTTCACTTGCCCGCCCGGTTTTATCTTTTGTTTTTCTCTCTTTTCTTTTTTGTTTCTCTGTTTTATCATAGGGGCAGCGGCAGGCAACCGCCCGCCGCCCACCCGTATTTTGCCTGGGCATGGCCGGCCCCCGCCGCCATACCCGCCGTGTTACCGTTTATTGTCCGGTGCTGCCGCAGGGGGTCCGCCGCACCGGAGTAAAGGAGCGCTTATGCAAAAGTCGATCAAAAAATACTGGCCCATTTTTGTGTTGCCAACGCTGGTCGCCTTCTTCATCGGCTTTATTGCGCCGTTTTTTACCGGTGTATGGCTGTCGTTCACCAAGTTCACCGGCACCATTCTGGACGCACAATGGGTCGGGCTGGACAACTACGCAAAAATATGGGGCGACGATACCTTTTTGCACTCGCTGTGGTTTACGGCGGCGTTTACCGTTGCCACCGTCATTTTGATCAATGTGCTGGCCTACATGGTGGCGCTGCTGCTGACCCGCGGGTTTCGGGGCACCAACGTTTTTCGCACCGTGTTCTTTTTGCCCAACCTCATCGGCGGCATTATTTTGGGCTACATCTGGCAGCTGATCTTTAACGGTGTGCTGGCTAATTTTGGCCGCACGCTCACCTACAGCTCGACGTATGGGTTTTGGGGGCTGGTCATTTTAATGTGCTGGCAGCAAATTGGCTATATGATGATCATCTACATCGCCGGGCTGCAAGCCATCCCGGGTGATTTGTATGAGGCCGCACACATGGACGGTGCCACCCGGTGGCAAACGCTGTTTCGCATCACGCTGCCCATGTCAATGCCGTCCATCACCATCTGCACCTTTCTCACGCTGACCAACTCGTTTAAGCTGTTCGACCAGAACCTCGCGCTGACCGCAGGGCAGCCGTCCAACCAAAGCGAGATGCTGGCGCTAAACATTTATAATACCTTTTACAGCCGCACCGGCTGGGGCGGCGTAGGCCAGGCCAAGGCCGTCATCTTCTTCTTACTGGTCGGCGCGCTGGCCGTGGCACAAAACCTGATCACCCGCAGAAAAGAGGTGCAGCAGTAATGAAAGCAAAACGCAGTATTCTGCCCACCATTCTGTTTTCTCTGCTCAGCATTGCGTGGATGTTCCCGGTATTTACCGTGCTGATGAACTCGTTCAAAAAAAAGGCGTACATCAACCGCGAACCGTTTGCGCTGCCCACGGCAAAAACTTTCGTCGGGCTGGAAAACTATACCGAGGGCCTGCGCAAGACCCACTTTTTTGGCGCGTTTGGGTATAGCCTGTTCATCACGGTGGCCTCGGTAGCCGTCATTTTAATCTGCACTGCCATGTGCGCGTGGTATATCAGCCGCGTGCCAAACACCTTTACCAAGGGCGTTTATTTGCTGTGCCTGTTTGCGATGGTCGTGCCGTTTCAAATGGTCATGTACCCACTGTCTAAAATCACCGACATCCTGCATTTGGGCAACCCCATCGGCATCGTGCTGGTGTACCTTGGCTTTGGCGCGGGGCTTGCGGTGTTTATGTTTACCGGCTTTATGCGCGGCGTGCCCATTGAGGTGGAGGAAGCAGCCATGATCGACGGCTGCAACCCGGTGCAGACCTTTTTCAGGGTCGTGCTGCCGATGCTGAAACCCACGCTGATCAGTGTGGCCATTTTGGAGACCATGTGGATCTGGAACGACTACCTGCTGCCGGTGCTGGTGCTGGACCAGAAAAAGTACAAGACCATCCCGATGGTCATCCAGTACCTCAAGGGCGGCTATGGCTCGATTGACTGGGGCGCGATGATGGCAATGCTGGTGTTTGCCATTGTGCCGATCATCGTGTTTTACATCTCGTGCCAGAAATACATCATTAAGGGCGTTGCAGCCGGGGCGGTGAAGGGATGAAACGTGCGAGCGGCATTTTAATGCCGGTGTTTTCGCTGCCCTCCCCCTACGGCATTGGCACCTTTGGCAAGGCGGCGTATGACTGGGTGGACTTTTTGGCCGCGGCAAAGCAGACTTACTGGCAGGTGCTGCCGCTGGGGCCCACCAGCTATGGCGACAGCCCGTACCAAAGCTTTTCGGCCTTTGCGGGCAACCCGTATTTTATTGACCCCGACCTTTTGGTGGCGGGCGGGCTGTTGACGGCAAAGGAGTGCGCCGCCGCGGCCTGTGGCAGCGATACCAAAGTGGATTATGCCGCGCTGTACGAGACGCGGTTTGCCCTGTTGCAACGGGCGTTTGACCGCTTTACGGGCGACGCTGAGCTGGACGAATTTTGGCGCCGCCACAAAAGCTGGCTGGACGATTATGCGCTGTACACCGCCATTAAGGCGGCAAACGGCCAGCACTCGTGGGCCGAATGGCCCGACGACGTGCGGCTGCGCAAACCCGCGGCGCTGGCAGAGGCGGGGCGCACCTTGCTGCGCGAGCAGCGGTTTTGCGTGTTTTTGCAATATTTATTTTTCACCCAGTGGTGTGCGCTGAAAACCTATGCCGAAGGCAAAGGGGTGCACATTATTGGCGACATGCCCATTTATGTGGCGATGGATTCTGCCGACGTGTGGGCGAACAGCGAAATTTTTCAGCTGGATGCAAACAAGCTGCCCACCGAGGTATCCGGCTGCCCGCCCGACGGGTTTTCAGCCGACGGCCAGCTGTGGGGCAACCCGCTGTACCGCTGGGACGTGCTGGCCCAAACCGGCTATGATTGGTGGATGCGCCGCCTTGCCGCCAGCTTTGAGCTGTTTGACACCGTGCGCATTGACCATTTTCGCGGGCTGGAAAGCTATTACGCCATCCCCCACGGCGCACCCAACGCCCGCAATGGCCGCTGGCGCAAGGGGCCGGGGCTCGACTTCATCCGCGCCATCCGCAAGCAGTTTCGCGGGCGGCAGATCATCGCCGAAGACCTGGGCTTTTTGACCCCCGGTGTGCGGCAACTGCTGCGCCGCAGCGGCTATCCCGGTATGAAGGTGCTGCAATTTGCCTTTGACACGCGGGAAGAGAGTGACTATCTGCCGCACAACTACCAAAAAAACTGCGTGGTATATACCGGCACCCACGACAATGACACCATGCTGGGCTGGCTGCAAACCGCCCGGCGGGCCGATGTGCGGTTTGCGCGGCGCTATTTGGATATTCACCACCGTGACGACGAACAGTGGGCGTTTATCCGCGCCGCCATTGCCAGCGTGGCAGACCTTGCCGTCATCCCGATGCAGGATTACCTTGGCCTTGGCGGCGAAGCGCGCATCAACACCCCGTCCACACTGGGGGGCAACTGGGTATGGCGCATGGCCCCCGGCAGTGCAAACGACGCACTGGCCGCGCGCATTGCAGGGCTTTGCAGCCTGTTTGGCCGCGCGCCCAAAGCCTGACCGCCCAACAACACCCACCCACCGGCCGCCGCGCGGCCCTGCCCCAAGGAGGTACCCGTTATGCTGAACGAACAAACCGAAACGCTGTACCACAAACCGGTAGCACAGTGCACCGATGAAGAGCTGTATGTCGCCGCGCTGGCCCTGTGCCGCAAGCGGGCCGAAGCCCTGCCCACCCCCGCGGCGCAGCGCAAGCTTTACTACCTTTCGGCCGAGTTTCTGGTTGGCCGCCTGCTGGCCTGCAACCTGCTGAACCTTGGCCTGTGGGACGAGGTGGAAGCAGAGCTTGCCGCCGCGGGCAAAAGCATTGCCACGCTGGAGGACGCAGAGCCGGAGCCTAGCCTTGGCAACGGTGGCCTTGGCCGCCTTGCCGCCTGTTTTTTGGATTCGATTGCGACGTTGGGCCTGCCGGGTGACGGCGTGGGGCTGTGCTACCATGACGGGCTGTTTCGGCAGAAATTTGTGGATAAAAAACAGACCGAGCTGCCCGATGACTGGCTGCAACCAAATAACTGGCTGATCGACACCGGCCGCAGCTTTGAAGTGGAATTCGGTTTTGGCCGGCTGCACGCAAAGTTACTGGGCATCGACGTGCCCGGCTATGGCGGCAAGGTAAAAAACCGCCTGCACCTGTTTGACCTTGACGGGGTGGACCCGTCGATCGTCACCGACGGCATTACCTTTGACAAAGAGGACCTTGCGCACAACCTGACGCTGTTTCTTTACCCGGACGATTCGGACCACAAGGGCCGCATGCTGCGCATTTACCAGCAGTACTTTTTGGTCTCGTGCGCCGCACAGCTGATTTTGGGCGACCTTGCGGCGGCCGGGCGCACGCTGCGCGAGCTGCCCGATGCGGTAGCCATCCAGATCAATGACACCCACCCGTCGATGATCATCCCCGAGCTGGTGCGCCGGTTGATGGCGCAGGGCATCCCGTTTGACGAGGCGGCCGACCTTGTGACGTGCACCTGCGCGTACACCAACCACACCATTTTGGCCGAAGCGCTGGAAAAATGGCCGCTGGCCGACCTCGCGACCGCCGTGCCCGCGCTGGTACCGGTCATCACCGCACTGGCAAAGCGCGCCGCAGAGCGGCACCCCGCGCCGCAGCTTGCCATTATTGACGAGCAACAGCGGGTGCACATGGCCCGCATGGACCTGCACTACGGCTTTTCGGTGAACGGCGTGGCCGCGCTGCACACCGAAATTTTAGAGACGTCTGAGCTGAAACCGTTTTACGACATTTACCCCGAAAAATTTTCGAATAAAACGAATGGCATCACGTTCCGCCGCTGGCTGATGGTGGCAAACCCGGCGCTTTCAGCCTTTATCAGCCGCCATATCGGCGACGGCTGGCACAAAAATGCCGATGACCTTGCCGGGCTGCTGGTGCTGCAAAACGACGCCGAGGCGCTGGGTGAACTGTGCGAGATCAAGCGGCAGAACAAGCTGCGGCTGGCGGCCACCCTTGCCGCGCAGGACGGCATTACCCTGAACCCCGAAAGTATTTTTGACGTGCAGATCAAGCGGCTGCACGAGTATAAACGCCAGCAGATGAACCTGCTGTACATCATTTGGAAATACCGCGAGATCCGCGCGGGCAACCTGCCCAAACGGCCCATCACCTTTTTGTTTGGGGCCAAGGCCGCGCCCGCCTATGTGCTGGCAAAGGACATCATCCACGCCTTGCTGTGCCTTGCACAGGTCATCGAGCAGGACCCCGCCGTCTCGCCGTGGCTGAAACTGGTGTTTGTCGAAAACTATAACGTCTCCCGCGCAGAAAAGCTCATCCCGGCGGCCGATGTTTCCGAGCAGATCAGCCTTGCCTCCAAAGAGGCGTCCGGCACCGGTAACATGAAGCTGATGCTGAACGGGGCGCTGACCCTTGGCACGCTGGACGGTGCCAATGTGGAGATTGCCGACCTTGTGGGCAGCGACAACATCTACCTGTTTGGCCGCCACAGCGACGAGGTGATCCGGCTGTACGATGAGGGCAGCTACGATGCCGCCGCGCTGGCCGACGACCCGTTTATTGCCCCGCTGGTGGACTTTTTGCTGAGCAAGCCGATGCTGCGGGCCGGTGATGCGGGCAACTTGGGCCGCCTGTACCAGGATTTGACCCACAAAGACTGGTTTATGGCGCTGCTGGATTTGCAGGATTATATCCGCGTCAAAGAACAGCTGTTTGCCGACTATGAAAACCGCCCGCTGTGGGCACAAAAAATGCTGGTCAACATTGCAAAGTCGGGCTTTTTCTCCGCCGACCGCACCATTTTGCAATATAACCGCGACATCTGGCATTTGTAATTTCACGTTGTTTCCGCTGCCGGTTTTCGGCACCCCTCCCAGCAAAGCGCACCCGCCGCAACGGGTGCGTTTTGCTTTTTTGTCTTCTTTTTTTGGTGTCAAAAAGACCGCCTTGTGCACATGCACACGGCGGTCTTTACAATTTATTCTTTATGTGGCAGCCTGCGGTTTTATGCTTTGGGCATGCCGTTTTCTTTGATAAAAGTGCCGGTGCGCAGCTCATCAAACGCCTGCTCCAGCTCGGCACGGGTGTTCATCACGATCGGCCCGCCCCATGCCACCGGCTCGTGCAGCGGCGGGGCCGCAAAAAAGATGGCGCGCAGCACACTGCCCGCGCTGGCGGCAAGCTCTACCTCATCGCCGTCGGTCAGCAATACGGCCGATTTTTCGGCAATCTGCTCGCCGTTCACCCCGCCGTCACCTTCGATCAAAAACACAAAGGCCGTTTGTCCTTGCGAGGCTGGCACCGCAATGCTGCTGCCCGCAGGCAGTGTCAAATCTAAAATCGTCGCGGGCAGGTGGCGGGGGGTCACGCCCTTTACGCCGCCAAACTCGCCCGAGAGCACCCGAACTTCCACGCCGTTTTGCACCGTGTGCCCCATCATGTCCGGCGTGATGCCAAGGTAGGCCGGGTGGGTCATTTTTTCGCTTTTCGCAAGGTTCAGCCACAGCTGAAAGCCCAGCATGCGCTCAGACGGTTTTGGCATCTCCTCATGCAAAATGCCGCTGCCCGCCGTCATCCACTGGCTGTCGCCGGGGCCGATCACCCCGCTGTTGCCAAGGCTGTCCTTGTGCTCAATGCGGCCCGAAATTAAATAGGTCACCGTTTCAATGCCGCGGTGCGGGTGCATCGGGAAGCCTTTAATATAATCCTCGGGGTCCGTAGAATCAAACGAATCGAGCATTAAAAACGGGTCAAACAGTTGCACGTCGTCGTACCCAAGCACCCTTACCAGATGCACCCCGGCACCATCGGTGGCATGAAAGCCGCGCAAAACCTTGCGTATTTCTCTTCTGCTCATTATTCTGTTCCGCCTCCTTCAAATAAAAACCCTGTCATCGAAAGTGAACCCATCACACAAACGGGGTTAAATACCGTCACCTGTTCGCCGCCGGTGCAGGCACCCAGCGTATACAGCAGCGGGCCGTAATGGTCCGGCATCGGCACCGCAAGGGCCGCCGCCTCGCCCAGCCGGTCATATTGCAACACCTTGTCGATGTCACCGCGCAAAACGGCCTCTTTGATCGTGTCGTCAAACTGCTGTGCCAGCGGGTAGCCGCCCGCCATATCCCAGCTGACCCGCGCAAGGTTGTGCACCACATTGCCGGAGCCCATAATCAGCACCCCTTCGTCCCGCAGCGGGCGCAGCGCCTGCCCAATTTCGTACTGGCGTCGCGGGCTTGCCGTGCGGTCAACGCTGAGCTGCACGACCGGGATATCGGCTGCCGGGTAAAGGTGGGCCAGCACCGACCAGCTGCCGTGGTCGATGCCCCAGGTGTTGTCGGTCTGCACCGCGCTGCCCAGCAGCTCGTGCACCCGTGCGGCAAGCGCGGGCGAGCCCGCGGCGGGGTAGGTTTTGGCATACAGCTCCGGCGGGAAGCCATACATGTCATAGATCGTGCGGGGCGACGGGTCGTCATTTACCCGGCTGCCCGGCACATACCAGTGGGCTGATATTGACAAAATGGCCCTCGGCCGTGGCAACTGCTGCCCCAAGCTGCGCCATACGGCGGTAAAACTGTTGTTTTCGATCGCGTTCAACGGGGACCCATGCCCTACAAATAAAACCGGTAACCGTTCCATCATCAGCACTCCTTTTGCCGCGTTTGCGGCAGGAAGACCTGTTTGAGATTTTTTACCTTCTAAATCATAGCAAATTACAAGGGAAAAGTCCATCCCCCCACGTGCCCGCAAACAGCGGCAGCCCGCCCGGCAAGGCTGCCGGGCGGGCTGCATTTTTATTTTGGGGGTTTGCCGTTCGGGCGCCGGTTTATTTTGCGCGGCGCAGCACTTCGCACAGCAGTTTCCAGGTGCGCTGGGTGGACGGGATGCTCAGCCGCTCGCGGCTGGTGTGTACCCCGCTCATATCCGGGCCGATGGACACGCTGTCAAACCCGGGCAGCTTGCCTGCAAACAGCCCGCATTCCAGCCCGGCGTGAATGGCTTCGACCTTCGGGTCTTTGCCGTACTGGTCGCGGTATACCTCTACCATCAAATCGCGCAGCGGCGAGTTGGCAAGGTACTCCCAGCCGGGGTAATCGCCGTGGATGGTAATACTGCCGCCGAGCTGCGCCATCAGGCAGCGGATGCGATCGACCATCATCTGCTTTTGGCTTTCCACACTGCTGCGCACGCTGAACGACGCGGAGAGCGTGCCCTGCTCGGTGGTCAAAATGCCAAGGTTCAGCGAGGTCTGTACGAGGCCGTCAATATCCGCGCTCATCGTCTGCACGCCGTTCGGCATACAGGTCAGCAGGCAGATGGCCTTTTCGGTAGACGCTTTGTCCATCGGCTGTGCACCGGCGGCTTCGTCCTCACAGTGCAGAAAAAGGCCCGGGTCCACCTTGCGGTATTCGTTTTGCAATGTCGTTTGCAGCTCTGTTACTGCGGCGCGCACGGCGGCGGGGTCTTGGGTGGCCAGCACTGCCACGGTGTGCAGCGGGATGGCGTTGTCTTTGGTGCCACCGGCCACCGTGGCCAGCCGCAGGTCTGCCTTTTGCGACAGCGCATACAGCACGCGGCCCATCAGCATATTGGAGTTGCCAAGCCCTTTGTGGATCTCCCCGCCCGAATGGCCGCCCAGCAGACCGCCCAGCGTCAGGCGCAGTGTCGTGCCCTCATACGGCGCACGCGCCAGCGGCAGCGTGCAGGTGGTGCGGTTGCCGCCCGCGCAGCTGACGGTGAAAATGCCCTCTTCCTCTGAATCGATATTGATCATGCGGCGGCCTTTCAGCGGCGAAACGTCGATGGCCGAAGCCCCCAGCAGGCCAATTTCTTCGTCCACGGTAAACACTGCCTCAATGGGCGGGTGCGGTAAGTCGTGCGCATCCAGCACTGCCAGCGCCATCGCAACAGCAATGCCGTCGTCGCCGCCCAGCGTCGTGCCGTCGGCATGCAGCTCGTCGCCGTCCACCACCAGTGTCAGGCCCTCTTTTTCCATGTCCTTTGTGCTGCCGGGCACGGCCTCGCACACCATGTCCAAGTGGCCCTGCAAGATCATCGGCTCGGCCTGCTCGTAACCGGGGGTGCCGTCTTTAAAAATAATGACATTACCCAGCTCATCCTGCACATAGGTAAGGTCGCGCTGCTTTGCAAAATTTACACACCAGTCGCTGATGGCTTTTATATTGCCCGACCCATGGGGAATTTCGCTCATCTGCTCAAAAAAACCGAACACAGTTTGGGGCTCTAAATTCAACTTGCTCATTGCTCTTTCCTCCTTTTATTTGGACAAAAACGCCCAAGGGGCTGTTTTGTACTACTTGTTTGGGCCGCATTTTGGCGCGGCGGGGGCCGCTTTCTGCGGTCTGTCTTCACAATAACAAATGCGCCGCAGGCCTCGGTTGACCTGCTCGTACTGCGCTTCAGACGACAAGACGACCAGATAATCGCCCTGCAACAGCCGGGTTTCCCCGCTGGGCACCAGCTCGCGGTGGCCCCGCCGCACCCCGGCCACCAGCACATTTTGGGGCCAGTCTACCTCGCTGATTTTTTTGCCTGCCGCGCTGCTGCCCAGCTCTACGGGCACTTCCAGTATCACACCGTGGCTTTTCGTCTCTTTGCCGGTGGCCGTTTTGGGGTGGCCCTTGCCGGTCATGCGCTCCAGCAGCACCTCATAAATGGGCGAAACGCCCAGCAGATCGCTGGTCAGCAGTGCCACAAAGGCCACCAGCGCCACCGGCAGCAGATGCACCAGCGAGCCGGTCATTTCGGCCATTAGCAAAATGCTGGTCACCGGGGCTTTGACCGCACTGGACATGGCGCCCGCCATGGCACACACGCAAAACACCGGCACATAGTTTTCTACCGGTAGCACCCCGCCCAGCGCCTGCCCAAACAGGCTGCCGGTCAGCGCGCCAATGGCGAGGATCGGCATAAAAATGCCGCCGGGCAGCCCGCTGCCAAAGCTGGTGCAGGTAAACAGCAGCTTGCACACAAGGTACAGGCATAGCAGCAATATGCCGGTTTTTGCTTCCTCCGACAGCTCGATTAAGTTTTGCCCGCTGCCCAGCACCTGCGGCAACAATAACCCGCAGGGCAGCGCAAACAGCAAAGCCAGCGCGGGGCGCAGCTTTTCGGGCAATTTGCCGTACAGCGTATCGGCTGCCAGCAGGCTGCGGTTTGTCAGCGCGCCCACCAGCCCCACCAGCAGCCCCAGCGGCAATAGCCAGCCGTAATCGGTGATCGGCAGCTCGGGGATGGTGGCATAGCTGAGCACCGGGCGCAGCCCAAAAAAGTATTTCGACACCGTGTCGGCAGTCAGTGCCGCCGTGGTGGATGCAATTAAGATATTGGGTGAAAAGGTGCGGTGCACCTCTTCGAGTGCAAAAATAATACCGGACAGCGGGGCGTTGAACGCGCCGGACAACCCCGCCGACGCACCGGCGGTGATGAGGTAATTATCTTCGAGCTTGCTTTTGCCAAGCCCCTTTGCCACCGCCTGCCCACCGCAGGCACCAATTTGGATCATCGGCCCTTCGCGCCCAAGCGACAGGCCAAACAGCGCACCCAAAAACCCGGCGGCAAACCGCACCGGCAAAATGGCCCACCAGCGCATTTTCATGCCCAGCAGTACAATGCCCTCCACCTGCGGGATGCCGCTGCTTTTGGCATACGGCTCAAGGCGCATCAACAGGTACAGCAGGGCACTGGCCAGTACAATGACCAGCAGCCAGCCGGCCACCAGTGCCGGGTGCTGTTTTAAATAGGCATACAGTGCAATTGCTTTTTCGGTGCCAAATTCAATGACCAGCCGGTACAATGCCCCCAGCAGGCCGGATAAAAAACCAACAAAGACCCCTTTGTACGTCACGCTCCAGCGCAGCCGGCTCAACCCGGCAAGCGTTTTGTGCATATTTGATTCCGCCATCGCTACCACCCCAGATGAGATTTGCACCTCCCGCCATCGCGGGCAGGCAAAGCTCTCTTTTTCACGGGGCGGCGGGCGCGGGGCGGGGTCGCGGGGAAACAGGGTGTCATTGCCCCCCTGCGCTGCAAGGCAGGAAGCACAACCCCATTATACTCCCCTTTGTGCGTTACTACAAATAAAGTGGCGATGTTTCAGACATATTACACAAATTGAAACGGCAGCCTACCCATTCATCCCCGCCGTGAGTGCCTGCAGGGCGGCGGGGTCGCTGAGCAGGTAGCCGCGCGCCGATTTTTGCAGCAACCCGCGCGTGCAAAAGGTGTGCAGCGTGCGCAGCAAGTGGCGCAGGCTGCAACCCAGATATTCGGCCAGCATTGTGTAATTTGCAAAAAACTGGCCGTCATTTTGGGTTTTTAAAATGTAAGCTGCAAGCCGCTGCTCCAGCGGGTACAACAGGTTGCGGGCGGTACTATTGTTGTTGCGGTGCACCTTGGCGCAGGTCTGGCGCAGCACAAACTGCAAAAACAAATTGTCGGCCAAAAGCTGCGCGCGGTATTTTTCCAGCGAAAGCGCATAGCAATAAGTCTCGCGCAGCGCCTGCACATTGCTTTTGACCACCGGGTCGCTGAATAGCTCAAATTCGCCCAGCACCTGCACGTCGTCATACAGGCAAAGCAGAAGGCTTTTGCCGTTTTCCAGCAGCTTAAACACCTTGCAACTGCCCTCCAGCATCAGGTACAGCGCGTCGGTGGTCTCCCCCTCGGTGTACAAATACTCCCCGGCGTGAAACACACAGGGCTGCAACATTGCAAAGGTCTCGTTTGACAAATTTGCGCGCAACACCTGTGTTTTACTCTCAAACCGCTCAAACTCTTTGCTACTTGCCAGTTCCATCTGCGTTTCCTCCTGTTGTCGCATGCTGCGCCGCACGGGCAAAACATGACATCCGTCATAGCCAAGCCGGTCACTTTGTGGCATAATGGCTACACGGGCTGATCACTGCCCGCCATAAGGGAGAATCAGACATGAGCTTTTTGCTGTTATTGCTTGCCGGTGTATCCTTTGGTTTTATGGTCAGTATGAACGGGCAACTGGCGGCTACCCTGAACCTGTACGAAGTCAGTTTACTGGTGCATGCCATCGGCATGGTGCTGCTGCTGTTGTGGCAGCTGCTGCACCGGGCAAAGCTGCGGCTGCGCGGCGCCCCGGTGTATGTGTACTTTGTGGGCTTTTTTGGGGTGGCACTGGTGGTGACCAGCAGCTTTACCACCCGCGCGCTGGGCGCCGCCGCCATGATGGCGCTGTCGCTGAGCGGGCAACTGGTCATTTCGGCCGTCATTGACCACTTTGGGTGGTTTGGCGTGCCCAAGGTGCGGTTTACGGCGCGGCGCCTGCCCGCCTACGGGGTAATCTTGGCAGGGCTTTTGTTGCTGCTGTACCAGTGAAAGGGGGCACGGGAATGCTGTTTTTTGTTGTACTTGCGTTTGTCAACGGCGTGGTGAACATCATCAATAAAATGATCAACCTGCAAGCGAAAAAAGCGCTTGGCACCGCCAACGGCACGCTGATCAACTACATTGAGGGCACCGTGATCTCGCTCGCCATCGTGCTGGCCACCGGCACCAGCCATGACAATTTTACCTTTTTAGCCGAGGTGCCGCCGCTGTACTTTTTGGGCGGCCTGTTTGGGCTGGTCTCCATGGTGCTGGTGCTCGCCGGTATGGCGCGCACGCGCATCTCTTATTCCACCGTTGTGGTGCTCATCGGCCAGCTGGGCACCGGCCTTGTTCTGGATGCCGTGCTGACCGGCACGCTAAAACCGCTGAAAGTGGTGGGCATTCTGCTGGTGATAGCCGGGGTATTTTGGGACAAAGCCGTCACCGAGCGCATGGTGGGCGGTGCCCACCCCGCCGCCTGAGGCACCCCCGCACGGCTCACTTACGATTATAACATTGCACTGCCCCCCCGGCAACAGGCCGGGGCGTGTGTTGCTTATTTTTCTTTTGCCCTCTTTTGCTCTTTGCCTTTTTTGTTCTGTGGCACCGGGCAAGTTTTGCCCGCGCCGGGGAAACCCGGCCGGGCTTTTTTTAGAACCCCCACGCGCCGGGCTGTTGCCCGGCGCGTTTTTTGTTTTGCCGCCGATTAGTTGCTCCAAATTTGCGGACAGCTGTGTTTTATTTTGGCACAAAACTTTGCAAACATTGTGCCTCTTGCGGTTTTTTGTGCCAATGTTTACAGTTTTTTATATTTTTCGTTGAAGTTCCTCATAATATTTGTTGACAGTGGGAATAACTGGTGATACTATCAAATTAATAGAGCGAGCGTTCGCTCGATGCTTAAATGGGGCAGTCACTTACGTTTGAAACAATGATGGGAGGCAGTTATGGACACTCGTTTTTCAATCTCGCACTATCCTGACGCGGGGGAAGTTAACCGGCAGCTGGACGAGCTGATCGCAAAGCCGATCTACTCGATCAAGCAGGACGCTTTACAGGCGTATGAGGACAATTACTACGCCAAAAAATGCACAAAATCCAAAGAGATGATCGAAGAGGCGAAAACCATCATCCCCGGCGGGGTGCAGCACAACCTTGCATTCAACTACCCGTTTCCGCTGGTATTCACCAAGGCACAGGGCGCTTTTTTGTACGACATTGACGGCAACAAATACTACGACTTTTTGCAGGCGGGCGGCCCCACCGTGCTGGGCAGCAACCCGGTAGAAGTGCGCAGCAAGGTGATCGAGCTGCTGAACGACGGCGGCCCGTGCACCGGCCTTTTCCACGAATATGAGTACAAGCTGGCCAAAAAAATCGCCGAAAACATGCCCTCCATCGAGATGTTCCGCATGCTGGGCTCCGGCACCGAAGCCTGCATGGCGTCGATTCGCGTGGCGCGCCTTGCCACCAAAAAGAAAAACATCATCAAAATGGGCGGCGCCTACCACGGGTGGAGCGACCAGCTGGCCTACGGCATTCGCATCCCCGGCTCAAAGTGGACGCAGGCACACGGCGTGCCCCGCTACATTTTTAAACACACGCAGGAGTTTTTCCCGAATGACCTAAAAGACCTTGAGCGCAAACTGCGCCGCAACCAGCTGCACGGCGGCACGGCGGCGGTGATGATCGAGCCGATTGGCCCGGAGAGCGGCACGACCCCGGTGGACCGCGACTTTAACACCGGCGTGCAGACACTGTGCCGCAAATACGGCGCTCTGCTGATTTTTGACGAAGTGGTCACCGGTTTCCGGATGGGGCTTGCCGGGGCGCAGGGCTATTTTGGCGTTGACCCCGACCTGACCATCTTTGGCAAAGTGGTGGCGGGCGGCTACCCCGGTGCGGGCGGCCTTGGCGGTAAAAAAGAGTATATGCGCTTTTTGTCGGCCGGCATTGCGGGCGGCCCCAAACAAAAAAAGGCGCTGATCGGCGGCACGATGGCGGCCACCCCCATCAGCTGCGTGGCGGGCTATTACACGCTGTGCGAAATTGACCGCACCAACGCCGCGCAAAAAGCGGGCGAAATGGGCGATTTGCTGACGGCCGGGCTGCAAAAACTGATCAAAAAATACGACCTGCCGTTTGTGGCGTTCAATCAGGGCTCGGTTTGCCACCTTGAAACGGTGGGCACCACCCACTATTCGCTGAACTGGCTAAAATTCTGGACCATCCCCGAAGTGCTGCGCCAAACCTCGCTGCGCAAAAAAGAGATGGAGCACATGGGCGCCGCCTATATGGCCGAGGGCATTGTGACACTGGCGGGCAGCCGGCTGTACACCAGTGCCGCCTACACGCCGGAGATGATCGACGATGTGCTGGCCCGCTTTGAAAAAGTATTTCAAAATATCGGCGTTGTAACACCGCAGGAATAAGCCGCTGCGGCGGCAAGGGAGGACTTCCATGACAGAACAACAGGCAAAAGAGCTGGTAGTCGCCGCCGGGCTGCGTCTGGTGGAATCCGGGCTGATCGCCCGCACCTGGGGCAATGTCAGCTGTCGCATCAGCGACACGCAGTTTGTCATTACCCCCAGCGGCCGGGACTATCTTTCGCTGACCGCCGGGGATATTGTGGCGGTATCGATTGAGGATTTAAGCTATACCGGGCACATCAAGCCGTCGGGCGAGCGGGGCATCCACGCCGAAATTTACCGCTACCACCCCGAGGTGCAGTTTGTCATTCACACCCATCAGGAATATGCGTCGGTGCTGAGCGCAGCGGACGTGGCACAGTTTGCGCCCGGCCCAAACTACCCGCTTTTGGGTGGCAGTGTGGTCTGCGCGGCCTATGGGCTGCCCGGCACCAAAACACTGCGGCGCAGCATCCGCACCGCGCTGCAAACCACCGGCGGGGGCGCCATCATCATGAAGCACCACGGCGCGGTTTGCTTTGGCAAAACAGAAGAAGAGGCATTTTTAGCGGCAAGCGACTTAGAGCTGGCCTGCAAAGACTACATTATGGCCCGGTACCTGCAACAAAAACAGGTCGAGCAGGCCACCGACGACCAGCTGCGCCGGTGTGCGCTGACCCTGCTGGCAAAGCCGCACGGCGGCAAAGGCAACTACTTTGCCCCGCCCTACTGCGACAGTGAGCGCACGGCGGACGGGTTTATTTTGCAGGTGGGTGACCAGCGGCTGCAAGTAGCCCCCGGGCGGTTGCCCGCGGGCCTGCCGCCGGAGGCCGCTTTGCACGATGCCATTTACAAGGCGCACCCTGCCATCTGCCACATTTTACACAGCGACACACCGGACGTCGTCGCCATCTCGCAGGCCAACCTGACGCTGCGCCCGCTGCTGGATGATTTTGCGCAGATCGTGGGCACAAAGGTAAAAACCGTATTCGGCCCGCCTGCCAAGGTGGTCGGCGCGCTAAAACATGCGTCGGCCGTGCTGCTGGGCAACCATGGGGCACTGTGCTGCGGGGCCACGGCCGGTGATGCCGCCGCCGTAAAGATGATCGTGGAAAAAAACTGCAAAGCGCTGCTGTGCGGCACATTACTCGGCAAAGTGACCCCCATCAGCAAGGTGGACAGCCAGCTGATGCGCGTCGTCTACTTAAAAAAATACTCCAAGCAGATCAGCGCCAACAAGGGTTGAGCCTGCCGGAGTTTGTGAGGTGAAAGAGCCGTGGGCAACTATGTCATCACCTGCGATGTCGGCACGACCGGCATCAAAACCTGCCTGTACGACATTGGCGACACCTTTCGGCTGATTGCCGCCGAAATGGCGGGCTACCATTTGTACATTGGGCAAAACGGCAGCGCCGAGCAGGAGCCCGCCGAGCTGTGGCAGGCCATGTGCATCACCACAAAAAAAGTGATGGAAAAAAGCGGCGTACCCGCCGGTGAAATTCGCGGGCTGTCGTTCTGCTCGCAGATGCAAGGGCTGATTTTGGTCGACCGTGACGGGGTGCCGGTGCGCCGCTCGATGAGCTATATGGACCAGCGCGCCACCCATGAAATTGAAGAGGGCCTTGCGCGCGGCATCACCGTGGCGGGCATGAACGTGCGCAAACTGGTGCGCTCGCTGCGCATCACCGGCGCGGTGGCGGGCAGCGTAAAAGACCCGGTGTGGAAGTACAACTGGGTGAAGCACAACGAGCCGGAGGTATTTGCGCGAGTGCACAAATGGCTGGATGTCAAAGAGTATTTGATTTTGCAATGCACCGGTGAATTTGTGATGACCCGTGACAGCGCCTTTGGCACGATGTTGTATGACATCCGGCCCGGGCGGCACTGCTTCAGCAAACAGATGTGCGCGATGTTTGGCATTGATATGGCCCATCTGCCCCGCATTTTGCGCGGCACCGACCAGGTGGGCCCGCTGACGGCAAACGCCGCCGCGGCGCTGGGCCTTGCCGCGGGCACACCGGTATTTGGCGGCGGCGGTGACGCGTCGCTGATCGGCATCGGCGCCGGGGCATCGGCCGTGGGCAGTACCCACGTCTATTCGGGTACCTCCGGCTGGGTGTCCACCGTGGTGCAAAAGCGCAAGGCGGACGTGTCGTCAATGATTGCGTCGATCGTCGGGGCAAACGAGCACACCTACAACTATTTTGCCGAGCTGGAGACCGCGGGCAAATGCCTTGAGTGGGTCAAAGACCATCTGGCGCTCGACGAGATCAACATCTATTTAAAAAAACAACCGGTCACCGAATCGCTGGAGACGATTTACGAAAGCCTGTACGACTTTATGTTGCAGGAGACGAAAGACGTGCCCGCAGGCAGCCATGGCGTGATTTTTACCCCGTGGCTGCACGGCAACCGCTGCCCGTTTGAGGACCCCAACGCCCGCGGCATGTTTTTTAACATCAGCCTGGAAACCGGCAAGCGGGACTTGATCCACGCGGTGGTGGAGGGTATTTGCTACCATCTGCGCTGGCAGCTTGAAGCCCAGCAAAAAAAGGTGCGCACGTCGCGCATCATCCGCTTTGTGGGCGGCGGCGCACTGGCTCCGGTGACCTGCCAGACCCTCGCCAACATTTTGGGGCGCGAAGTGCAGACCGTGCACAACCCGCAAAACGTGGGGGCGCTGGGTGCCGCGGTGGTGGTGGCGGTGGGCCTTGGGCTGCTTGGCAGTGTGGAGGAAGCCGACCGGCTGATCCGCCCGTGCGAAATTTACTACCCCGACCCCACCGTGCGGCCAATACACGACCGCAACTTTAAACTGTTTAAAGCGCTGTACTACAAAAACAAAAAAGCCTTTCGCGTGCTGGGCACCCCGCTGTAGGGCCGGCACGCGCGGCGCGGGCGCCAAACCCTTTGCCGCCCGCAGGAAAGGAAGCCAACCCCGATGAGTAAAGTCTACAACCCCTATGACAATATGTTAAAGGTACTCGAGCAGGCGGCAGAACTGTTGGGCATGGCGCAAAACGATTACATCGCCCTCAAGTACCCCGAGCGCGAACTAAAAGTTTCGATCCCCGTTAAAATGGATAATGGCGACGTGCGGGTGTTTGAAGGGTACCGGGTGCAGCACTCCAGCTCGCGCGGGCCCTGCAAGGGCGGCATACGCTACCACCAGGATGTCAACTTAGACGAAGTGCGCGCGCTGGCCGCGTGGATGAGCCTGAAATGTGCCGTCGTCAACATCCCGTACGGCGGGGGCAAAGGCGGCGTCAAAGTAGACCCGTCCACCCTGTCCAAAAACGAGCTGGAAAACTTGACCCGCCGCTTCACCGCCATGATCTTGCCGTTGCTGGGCCCCGAGCGGGATATCCCCGCGCCGGACGTTGCACCGACAGCGAAGTGATGGGCTGGATTATGGACACGTACAGCATGTTCAAAGGTTACACCGTGCCGGGCATCGTGACCGGCAAACCCATTGAGGTGGGCGGCTCGCTGGGCCGGCACGAAGCCACCGGGCAGGGCGTGACCATCATCACGAAAGAGGTACTGCACCGGCTGGGGCTGCCGGTACACGGCACACGGGTGGCCATACAGGGTATGGGCAATGTGGGCGGCGTGACCGCCGGGCTGCTGTATGCCGAGGGCTGCCGCGTCACCGCCCTGAGCGACGTAAGCGGCGGTGTTTTTTGCAAAACCGGGCTGGATGTGCCCGCCGTGCTGGCGTTTTTGGCCGAGAGCCGGGGCCGCCTGCTGCAAGACTATGATGCGCCGGGTGTTACGCATATCACAAATGAACAGCTGCTTGCCGCCGACGTGGACGTGCTGATCCCCGCCGCGCTGGAAAACCAGCTGACCGAAAAAAATGCCGCCGCCGTGCGCGCAAAACTGGTGGTAGAAGCCGCCAACGGCCCCACCACCGTGGAGGCCGACCGCATTTTAGAGCAAAACGGCGCCTGCGTGGTGCCGGATATTCTAGCGAACGCCGGCGGCGTGGTGGTGTCTTATTTTGAATGGGTGCAAAACATTCAGTCGCTGATGTGGGATAAAGAAGAAATCAACCGCATGCTGGAAAAAATTATGATCCGTGCCTTTAACGAGGTGTGGGCCGCGGCCAACCAGCACGCCGCCACCATGCGCATGGGCGCGTATATGGTGGCGCTGGGCCGCATTGCAAAGGCCAAAAAAATCAGGGGGATCTTCCCCTAACTGCCACGGCAACGGCGCCGCGGCAGGCAAGCTGCCACAAAGCATCTGCAAAAGGCGAAGGCGCTTTTTTGTCGGTGCTTTTTTGTAAAGGAGGAGTTTCATGGAACAAACAGCCAGCGTATCCAAATATCGGTGGGTCATCCTTTTTGCCATCTTCCCCATGATCGTTTCCACCGAGATCATGTGGCTGTCACTTGCACCGATCAGCAGCATGGCACAGCAGTTTTACGGTGTCGGCAGCCTTTCCATCGACCTGCTGTCCATCAGCTACATGGTCATGTTCATCCTGTTTTCTCTGCCCGCGTCGTGGGCCATCGACCGGTTTGGCTACCGCCCGTCGCTCATCACCGGCGCACTGCTGACGGCGGTGTTCAGCGTGGTGCGCGCGGCATTTGCGCACAACTTTACCATTGTGCTCATCGCGCAGTTTCTCATTGCGGCGGGCCAGCCGTTTTTGCTGAACATCTCCACCAAGGTGCCGGCAAACTGGTTTCCGTTCAATGAGCGCTCTACTGCGGCGGGCATTTTAACCATGGCGCAGTATGTGGGCTTTGCCATCCCGATGCTGCTTTCGCCGGTGCTGGCGGCACAGCACGGCATCCCCTACACCCTGTGGGTGTTTGCGGCCATCGCCGTGGTGAGCGCCGTGCTGTGTATCGCGCTGACGCGCGAAAAACCGCGCCTGCCGCCCCCGGGCCCCGCGGCGGTCAAAGAGGATTTCAGCGCCACGTCGATCAAAAAGCTGTTTAAAAACCGCGCGTATTTGCTGGTGTTGCTGGTCTGCTTTGTGTCGATGGGCATTTTTAACACGGTGCTCACCGTGCTCGAATCCATTTTGCTGCCCCACGGCATCACCTCTGCCCAGGCGGGCATCATCGGCGCCGTGTTTGTGGTGGCCGGGGTGGTGGGGGCCGTGCTGCTGCCGCTCGCATCCGACAAGCGCGGGGTGCGCATCCCGTTTTTTGTCGGCTCCATCGTTTTGCTCATCCCCGCCTATCTGGGCTTTGCGTTCGTGCACCAGTTTGTGCTGCTTCTCTGCATCGCGGCACTGGCGGGCTTTACCATCATGGGGGTCGCGCCCATCTTGTTCCAGCACGGGTCCGAGGTCGCCTACCCCATTCAGGAGGGCACGTCGCTGGGCATTATCCTGCTGATGGGGCAAATTTCGGGCATCGTGTTCGTGTATCTGTTTGAACGGCTGAACAACAGTTTCGCGTCCCCGGTGGTGCCGATGCTGCTGATCGTCGCCGTGACGGCGCTGGAGCTGCCGTTTGTGCTGCGCATCAAAGAATCCCGCTTAAACCAGCAGCACTAAACACCGACTGTGGCATTTGACAAAGCGCGCGGCAGCCCCTATGATAAAAGTTAATTCAACTTTTGACACGTGAGGACAGGTGGCAGTATGGCAATCAAACAGGCCCCCGAAAAGCCCGGGAAATTTCATAAGGACACGTTTGACAAAACGACCGAAGCCCGGCGGCAAACCGTGCTGTCGGCCGCGCTGCAACAGTTTGCGACCAAAGGCTACAGCGCGACCAACATCAACGACATTGCAAAGCAGGCGCACATCAGCATTGGCGCGCTGTACAGCTATTTTGCCTCCAAAGAGGACTTGTTTTTGACCATCGTCAACAGCGGCTATGACCTGATGACTGAAATTTTATACGACGTTGCCAAAAACAGCACCGACGTGTACGACTATGTCGCCCGCATGCTGCGCACCTGCAGCGAGTTTGCCACCCGGTACGAGCTGCTCAACCAGCTGTACCTCGACATCACCACGCAGGCGCTTTCGCCGCTGGCCGTGCGGCTGTCGGACCAGCTTGAAAAAATCACCCCGTCCATTTTGGGCGATCTGCTGCGCAGCGGCAAGCAAAGCGGCATTGTGCGGGCCGATGTGGACGAGCGGGTTTTCGCCTACTGCATCGACAATATTTTTATGATGTACCAGTTTTCGTTTTCGTCAAACTATTACAAAGAACGGCTGAACATCTACCTTGGCACTGCCCCCGCAAATGGCGACATGACGGCGGTAGAGGCAGGCATTTTGGCGTTCATCCGCGCCGCACTCAGCTAGCTTGCCCTCCCCTGCCGCAAACTGGGCGGGGCAAGCGGCTACGGTGCGCGCCCCGCTATTTTAAAAATCCTCTCAAAAAATAAGGCCCGGCACAACAGTGCCGGGCCTTTGCTGTTAACAATCACTTTGCAGCAGAATGAATTTCAAAAAAGCAAAAACAGCCAGCAGAACGGCAAAAGCGGTTCGGCCGGCTGTTTTTTATCTGTTCAGCACTGCGGTAGAAATCGACTTTTTAGGGCATTGCAGGTCGATCAGTTCTTCGTTCATGCGCAGGGTAGCCGGTAGATTCTCCTCTGTCTTGTTCAACAACACCACCGCAATAGAGCGGTCGGGGTTTTCAAAGGCAACCACCTCAATAGCTTCTGAATAACAACTGGTGGCAATTCTTTTTGCGCCGTTTTTTATATAATTGCTGAACTGTGCGATGTAGTAAAAGGAGGTCTTGTGAATCACTTCCCCGGTTTTGGTGTTGCATATTATCGGGGCCTCGCAGTAATTTTCGGCATAGTTGGGCCCGCCGTTTTCGTTTAGCGCGATATTCCAGTCAATAAACAAATTCATGCCCGCTTTTAAATTTCCAATCATGTCATGCGCGTACATCTGGGCATGCTTTAAGGCCTGCCCTTTTTCAAACCGGCTGTATTCAATGCACCCCTCTGAAAACGCCAACACTTTATTGGGATACTTTTCATTCACAAGGCGCACCGCGTCAAAGTGGTCGCCGCTGTACCAGTGAAATGCCATGCCGGAGATCATGTTGTCCGTCTCGGGCGTGATGCAGATTTCCGCGCGCTCAAACAGGCGTTCTTTATTGTGGTCCCAGATAAAAAGCTGCACGTCTGAAAGCCCGTGTTCCACCAGCGCAGGGTATAAATAGTTTTGCAAAAACGCTTTTTCTTCCCCCGCCGTGTACAGACAGCTGTCCCACAGCTGTACGGCATTGGGCTCGTTTTGCACCGACAGCCGTGTGACCTTTACCCCCCTTTTCTGGTACTCTTTCACGTAGTTACAGATATACTCTGCCCACAGCGGGGCATACTTTGAAAGAAGTTTCCCCCCGCCGTTGCGGCTGCCGTTTGTTTTCATAAAAGCCGGCGGCGACCAGGGGGACAACATGACCGGCAGGGGCGCACCAAATTCACTCTCTGCCATCTTGACATACGGGAGGATGTTTTCCTCGTCATGGCGCAGAGAAAATGTGGAAAAGGTCTCGTCTTTTTCTTCTATTGCGCAGTAGTTGCCACTTGCAAAATCACAGCTGTCAAGGTGGGTGCGCACCAAAGAGTACCCGATCCCCGACGGCCCGTAATAGTCGCTTATCACCTGCCGCGCAAGCTTTGGCGGCATGGCTTTGAGCACCAGCCCCACCGCCTCTGTGATTGCCCCGCCAAAGCCAAGGATGGTCTGGTACTGCACCTGCGGGTACAGGTTGACAAGATGAAGCTCCTGCTCATCAAGATCCGAAACGCTGGCAAGATCCGTTTTGACCGTGACAGGCAACCCGTTCTTTTCTATTGTCGTAACAAGATATCCTGTCATGTAATAGCCACCTTTATTCTTTTTGAAAAACCACGCTGTTGAATGACTCACCGGGCAGTACAAACAAGAAACGTTGCCCGTCCAGCTCCACCGTCAGGGGTTTTTCTGTTTTAAATGGGTTAAACAGTTCCAGCACCGTGGCCCCGTCCGGGTTTCTGAAAACCAGGCTGTCTGCCGCAAACCGGCCGGCTGCCCCCAGCCGCACCGCATTGCGCCGAATGGGGTTTGAAAAGTGCTTCATCACATAAAAATCCGGGTTATACACCACAGCCCTTGCCACCGGGTCCATTGTGACCATTGCGTTTTGGGGGTCCCCCCAGGTGCTGCGGCCCTCGGGCTTTAAAATCATATTCCAATACAGGTAACTTTCGGCCCCGTTGCCGATGTAGTGCTTCAGCATTGTCCACACGTACTTTGCATACTCCCAGGTATTGTCCCCAAACCCGCATTCGTTTTCTGATTGCATCAGGCGAATTTCGGGCCACCAGCTTTCAAACGTGCGCTGTATCGCAATTTTTCCGCCCCACTGGTAGCTGACACCGGAGATATAGCGGCGTGCCGCGTCATCCTGTAAGGCGACGTTGGCAAAGTAGTCATAATCCTCTGTCGCCCACTTGTCAAAAATCAGCCGGCGGTAGTCGCAGCCGGGGGCGTTGATGGTGCCAAGCCAGATCTCGGTATCAAGGCCCGCCCGCTCAAACGCCGGGCCCAGATAATCCCGAATAAAATCTCTCAATTCGGCACCCGTCCACATGCAGGAGGGAAATTTCTGGTTTGCCACCGGTTCGTTTTGCACATGCACCTGGTTTACATGGATGCCCCGCTGCGCATAGCTTTTGACATATTTTACAAAGTAATTTGCATAGGCGGTGAGGGTGCGCTCGTCCCAGACCAGCTTGCCCCAGTTGTATACCGGCGGGTCTTTCATCCACGCGGGCGGGCTCCATGGGGAGGCAAACAGGCCAAGCTGCGGCGCATACTGCTGCGCGCGCTTCACATAGGGGATCAAGCCCTGCTCATCCCGCGCAACCGAAAAATGCCGCAATTCATAATCGCCCGCCGTCTCATCCAGGCTGTACCAGTCTTTTGCATAGTCGTTCGCGCCAATGGGCAGGCGGCAGAAGTTGAAATTACAACCCTCGGCAGACGGCTGAAACAGTTGCTGCAAAAGGGTTTCCTGCTGTTCTTTATCTAGGCACAGCAGTGCCTGATAGCCCAGCTCGTTAAAACACGCGCCAAAGCCGTGCATTTTCTGGTATTCGCGGCCATCCAGCCAAAGGTCGGGGCGGCGGTCCGTCAACTCCCATCTGTCCCCCACCTGCCACCCGGCTTTTTCAGTCGAATAGCGCCATTCCACTTTTTTCATATTCCACCCACCTTATTTTTCTGCGCCCGCGGTCAGGCCGTTGATGATGTACCTTGAAAAGATGCTGTAAACGACAATGATGGGCACGACCGAAATGGCAATGGCCAGATACATGGCCCCGTAATTGCTCAAATACAGCCCCTTGATGGCCGCGATCATCACCGGCAACGTGTACATTTTGCTGTCGCTCATGATGATCAGCGGCCCCATATAGTTGTTCCAGCTCGCCACAAAATTAAAAATACACATCGTCGCGACACCGGGCATCACACAGGGCAGCACAATGCGGTTGAACGTGCCAATTTCCGAGCAGCCCTCCAGCCGCGCCGCCTCCAGCATGGAATCGGGGATGCTTTGGGCGATGATGCCACGCAGAAAAAAGACGGCCGTGGCGTTTGCGATGCCGGGCAGGATAAACGGCAGGTAAGAATTGAGCAGGTGAAGCTTTAAATTGAGTTGATAAAACCCGATAATGCCCACCTGCGCGGGGATCATCATGGAGAACAGCACCAGCGCAAACAATATTTTTTTGCCGCGAAACCGGTATTTTGCAAAGCCAAACGCGGTCAGCGCCCCAAAGTAGCCGGTAAACGCCGTATAGGGCACTGCGATCAGCAGGCTGTTGGCAAACCCGCGCCAGATATTGACGTGCGACTGCATGGTGGCATAGTTGTCCGCAACGCTTTTGCCGGGCAGCAGGTTCAGCCGCGTGACGATATCAAAGCTGGAATGGGTGGCGTTGACGATGACGAGATAAAACGGCACGATAGAAAGCGCCAGCAATAAAGCCAGAAAAAGATAAATTAGCGCCTTGCCCGCGTATTGTTTGCTTTTAGTCATCATACGCACCCCCTTTTCGCTGCATCGCCATAAAAGCAAGCGCACTTAACAGCGCAATGATCAACAGCAGCCCCACCGAAATAACGGCGGCATACCCGTAATTGTGGCTTTTGAAGCCCTGATTGTAAAGGTACATCGCGGTGGTCAGGGTGGCTTTGCGCGGGTCACCGGCGGTGTTGGTGAGTGTTGCCGGCACATCAAAAAGCTGCATGCCGCCAATAATCGAGGTGATTGTCATGTAAATCAGCGTGGGCCGGATCAGCGGCAGCGTAATGCGGCAATAGGTCTGCCACTTGGTGGCGCCATCCACCAGCGCCGCGTCGTAAACAGCGGTATCGACCGCCGTAATGCCCGCCATAATAATGACGGTGGTATAGCCAAACCACATCCACCACTGGATATAGGACACAAGACCCGAGGTGAATGCCCCGCTGTTAAAAAAGGAGAACGGCGCACCGGGGATGTTGAGCGCAACGAGAATATGGTTGACAAGCGATTTATCCCCGTTGAAAAATAAATTAAAAAGCAGCCCGACCGAAGCGGCCGTAATGAGGTTTGGCAAATAGTAGGCCGCCCTGAAAAACTTCATGCCACGAATCTTGTTGAAGGTGAAAATCGCAGACAGCAACAAGGCAGACAACATTTGCGGGATGAAGTTGACGACCCAGATGCGGAAGGTGTTGAACACCGACAGGTAAAATGTTTTGTCCGTTACCAGACGGGCAAAGTTTTGCAGGCCTACCGCAGATGCCGGGGCCAAGCCGTCCCATTTATAAAAGCTGAGAAACAGGGTGTAGAGAATGGGATAAAGCCCAAAAATGAGAAAAACAACAAAAAACGGCAGAACAAACAAATAGCCCCAAACCCCGCGGTCCATGCGCCTTTTTCTGCGGTGTGCTGTCTCCATGGTGATCTTCCCTTCCTAAAAAAATGGCCGGCAAACCCTGCGGCCTGCCGGCCCTATTGCGTGCGGTTTATTCTACTGTGAGATCCGGGTAAGCGGTGGCGACATCCTCTTTAAAGGTCTTGATCGCTTCGTCCTTGCTGACCTGGCCGGAAGCATAGGCCTTGGTCGCCGACAGGAACGCCGTGTTGATCTGGCCATCATAGGTCGTCATCAGGTCACTTGGGATCTTCGTCATCTGCTCGTTATAGAACGCAAACGGGTTTTGCCCCCCAAGCACGTCTTCGCCCGCGCCCTCTGCCAACGCTTTGTCCGCAGATTTCAGCGAAACATACTCGCCGTATTCTTTGGCATAGGCCTGCTGGGCCTCACTGTCACAGCAGCAGTATTTCATAAATGCCCACGCCAGTTGCTTGTTCGGGCTGTCTTTATAAATGCCCAGCCAGGTACCGCCCTTGACATAGGGCACCGGGCCCTGGCACATTGCCCACTGGCCTTTTGTGGTATCTGCAGCCGGTTTGATGACAAACTGGTAGCCCCACGACGGCAGTACATAGCAGAAAGTATCGGTGCTCTCCACCGCGGCGCTCCACTCCGGTGCCCAGGGGTCCACGTTCAAATCATAGCCGTTTTCTGCAATCTTTTTTGCCATATCCATAAAGGAGAGCATCGAATCGTCGATGACCAGCTTGTTGTCAACGACCCACGGCTGTTTGCGGTTGGAGAATTGCATGTTCATGATATCCTGCCAGCTTGCAAACATTTTGATGCCTTTTTCTTTCAGTTTTGCAGCCACATCCAGCATCGCGTCGTTGCTGGACAGCATGGCACCGACCTCGGTGGGGTCATCGGTGCCAAGCACCTCTTTGGCCATGTCGCGGCGATACATGACCGAGCCCGGGGAGGCCTGCCAGCTGAGTGCCCGCACCGCACCGGAGGTATCGGTGCCAACGCTGGTGACATAATCCCAAATATCTCCGGTATACTGTTCAACGTCATACGGGTCTGCGCGCAAATCATCCCAATAACCGGATTCGACGAGGTATTTCACATAGTCGGACTCGCCGGTAAAAATGTCCGGCACGCCCTGGCCGCTTGAAAGCACCGGTGTCAGCTTGGCAATAAAATCCGCATTGGGCACCACGGTGATATTCACTTTGACGTTCGGGTAAACCTTGTTGAACCCCTCTACAAACCGCCCGAGTTCCTCGCCGGATGACCAGATCTCGATCGTCCCGGATAACTCCTCCGGCGTGGCGGATGATGCGCTTGCGGCAGTGGAAGACACGGTGCTCGTACCCGACGAGGGGGCGCCGCACGCGGCGAGAGAAAGAGTCATTGCTGTTGCCAGCAAGAGAGCTAAAAACTTTTTCATCCTATTTCCTCCTGTTTCTATCAAATTGTTTTTTATAGAATTCTTTTTAATTGCACTGCGCCACGGATTCGCCCTCAAACAGAATTGGGGCAACGAGGCGGCTCATCTTTTGACCGCCGCCTCCTTCAAGGCGGCGAATCAGTGTTTCGGCCAGCATGCGGCCAATTTGGTAAACCGGCTGCTGCACACTGGTCACCCGTGGGGTGACCAGCAGTTGATGCCCCAGCCCGTCAAAGCCCACCAGTGAAATATCGCCCGGGATTTTAAACCCGGCCTCTGCAATGGCCGCCGCCGCGCCAATCGCCATGGTATCCGTCGCGCAGAAGATCGCGGTAAACCCGCCCTGCATAAGCAACTGCCGCGCCGCTTTTCCGCCGCCCGCCACACTGTTTTCGCCGTACACCACCAGCGCGTCGTCGGCACTGAGCCCATGGGCTTTTAGCGCATTGCGGTACCCCGCCAAACGGTCGATGGTGTAATCTTTGTTTTCTGATACATTGATCATCGCGATGCGGCTGTGCCCCTGCGCGATCAAATGCTCCGCGGCCATGGCCCCCCCGGCGATATTGTCCACGTCGATACAGTCCACATCGGGCAGGTCGGTGTGCCCAAACAGGGCAACCGGGCGGTTGCGCTCGGCGGCATATCGCTCAAAATCGCGAATCTCGTCTTTCAAAAGCCCCGTCACGATATAGCCATCACACAAATGCTCCCGCTTGCGGTTGCGCAGAATGAGAAAAGAGTACATATGCGCGCTGAGCTCCTCGCTGATGCCCGCAAGCAGATGCATGACAAACGGGTTGCTCAAATCGATATTTTCCGGCACAAACACATCGATCACACTGCTGCGGCGGGTAACGAGGTTTTTTGCGGCAACATTGGGGATGTAGTGCAGCTCCGCCATCGCTTTTTTGACCCGGTCCAGCGTTTCGTCCCGCACAAGGCTCGGCGTATTGATGACCCGGGAAACGGTGACGGGAGACACCCCCGCTGTTTTGGCCACATCGTTCAATGTCGACATCATCTTCACCTCAACTCAAAATGAAAGCGCTTTCATTTCAAGGGATAAAAAATTCCTATCCGCTAGCCCCTGCAAGGACCTTTGCGTTTGAAACGGTGAAGATCGGCAGGAATGAAAGCGCTTTCATTTCTGTACCTTCACAATAGCACTCCCTTTGCAAAAACTCAATAGCCCGGGGCAAAATTCATCACTTTTCTTATGAAAGGCAAATCATTTTTGCCCAGTTTGACAACCAATTTTGCGTTTTTGCGCGGGGTTGCAAACCATATTACCGTAAAACCCCGGTTTGCAGGGTGCCGATAGGGGGCGGGTAGCTAAAGGCAGCACAAAAAAAGTGGGCCCGCAAAAATGTCAAAACAAGGCTTTGCACCCGCACAAAAAAAGCCGTGCAGCGCTGGGGCTGTGCTGCCTTACTTTCTTTAGAGTGTTACCCGGCCCCGCTTTTTGCGGTATGCCCGCGGGCTATTTGCGGGCACGCCGCTTTGGTGCGCCCCTATCACTTTTTTAAATTCTTTTCAAAAATAAGGCCCGGCACAAGTTGTGCCGGGCCTTTGCTTTTTGATTTTAACGCCTTTAAAGCAATTCTGCCAGCCGGTTGATCAGCAGGTCAATGCACACATACACAATGGCCTGCGAATCTAAAAACAGCTTGTTTTTGTCGGTCTCCATTGAGGGGATCAGCAAAAAGCTGTTGTACCGGGCCGCGTATTTTGCCTTGGCGTTTTGGGTGATCATCACCGTTTTTGCCCGCTGGGCAAACGAGGTGCCCGCCGCCTCCAGCACGCAGTCGGTCATGCCGGAGATCGAGATGAACAAGTTGAGGTCTTCCGGGCCGGAAAAGCTGGCTTTCTCGTTAAAAACGCCGGGGTAGGTAACGGTTTCAGCATCGATGCCAAGAGAAGCCAGCCGAAACGCGAAGTACTGGGCAGAAAGCCCGCTTTCGTGCACGCCGTACAACTTAATTTTGCCCGCGCCGCGAATCAAATCGCACAACTCGCGCAGCTTGCCGTCAGCAACTTGTGTGGGGATCTGCCCAATGCAGGCAAGGTATAGATCAATGATGTCGCGGCTGCCGTCCACTGTCTCGGGGTCTTTGAACGAACCCGACAGCAGATGCTTTGACACCTCGTATTTAAACTCAGAAAAGCCCGTGTACCCAAGCTTTTGGCAAAAGCGCAGCAGGGCCGACTTTGACACGTCCGCCTTTGCCGCAATCTCGACAATCGGGTAGGAGGCCACAATGTCCAAGTGCCCGCGCACATAATCTGCAATGCGCTGGTCCGAGCGCGTAAACTGGCCCTCGCACAGTTCAATTTGTTCGATGGGATTCATCCTGCAACCCTCCCCGTCTTTTCGTGATAAGTATAGCATAAAACGCCCGGCAATAGAGAAATTGAATGAAAAAAGGGGACAATTTCCCGAAAATTCACACAAAGAATAAGAAATTTCCCAAAAATTATGGTAAATGTATTGATTTTAGGAAACGGCTTCGCTATACTGGGGTTTAGAAAACCGGCCGGGTCTTTCTGCAACTGGAAACAAACAACGGATTGTCAAGGAGGAAATTGGTTTATGGCGGAACAAACTAAAAAAGAAGGCGCACTGGACCGCGTGACGCGGTTTATTGAGGAAAAAATTGCGCCTCCCCTGCTGCGGCTGTCGCAGGTACGGTACCTCGAAGCGCTGCAGCGCACCTTTGTCACCTTAATGCCCTACATGATCTTGGGCGCCACCGCGACCCTGATCTTAAACCTGAGCGGGCTGTTTGCCACCGAAGGCGGCTTAAACCTGCCCGGCGTTGCAAGCGCCATCAGTGCGGTGGTAGAGCCCTGCCGCCCGTGGCTGTTGCAAATCGTTTTTGTCACCATCAACTTGCTGGCACTCATCACCACCGTGCTCAACGGCTATTTTATGGCCGATTATTACCACAAAAAAGACGAAAACGTCAGCCCCATTGCCGGTGCAGTGGTTTCGTTTGTGGCGTTTTTGTGCTTCATTGATTTTTCGCAGCTTTCGGCCAACTTTGACTGGCCCGCTTACATTCTGGGTTCCCCCAGCCTGTTTGGCGGCATTTTGATCAGCATTCTTGCCATTGAGCTGTACCGCTTTTTGATCGGCAAAAAATTCACCATTAAAATGCCGGAGGCCGTGCCCCCGATGATCGCGGCAGCATTTACCAGCATGATCCCCGTTTCGGTCGTCATTGTGGTGTGCTCGATTGTGGGCCGGGGCTTTGCAAACTTTGACTTTTTGGCCATGCTGAACAACCTGTGCGCTTACCTTGTGGTGGGCGGCAGCGGCCCCGTGGCACAGTTTGCCGGGTTTTTGATGGACCGCCTGCTGTGGTTTGTGGGCCTGCATGGCTCCAACATCGTCTCGTCGGTCATGCAGCCCATCTGGACGACCATGATCACCGACAACATCAACGCGTTTGCGGCCCATCAGGCCATCCCGTACATGTTTACCGAACAGTGGATCAACTTTTACGTGCGCTGCTCGGTGTTCCCCATTGCGCTGCTGTGCACGATGAGCAAGGTCAAGCGCTTTAAAGTGCTGGGCAAGCTGTCGCTGCCGGGCACCATCTTTAACATTGCCGAGCCGGTGATGTACGGCCTGCCGGTCGTGCTGAACCCGCTGCTGTTCGTGCCCTGGGTGCTGGGCTTTGGCGTGCTGTTTGTGCTGAACGCCATTTTGGGCGTGCTGGGCATCACCCCCGCCATGGTGTCGATGGTCGTGTGGACCATGCCCGCCCCGCTGGCGTCGTTTATCGGCAGCGGTTTTAACCCGGTGGCTCCGCTGATCACCCTTGTAAATATCGTGCTTATCTTTTTGATGTTCCTGCCGTTCTTTAAAGTGATGGAAAAGCAGGAGCTTGCCGCAGAAAAACAGTATGAAACCCAAAAGGAAGAAACCCAGAATGCCTGAAAAACTTGAACTTTGCCCCTACCGGCAGGCCTACCTTGACGCCATTGTTGCGGGGTGGAACACCTGTCTTGTGCACGACGCCCTGACAAGGCAGCGCTTTGTTAACGAAATACTGCTGGACGAAAACTTTGACCCCGCACTGGCGCCGATGGCGCTGGTGGACGGTGAGCTTGCGGGCTTTTGCCTTGCCATTCGCAGAAAATACCCGTACCTCACCCGCGGGCTGGAGGAAACGCGCGGCTGGATCAGCGCATTTTTCGTGCTGCCGCAGTACCGCCGCAAGGGGGTGGGCACCGCTTTGCTGCAAAAGGCCGAAGCACTGCTGGCACAGCGCGGCACCGAAGAGATCACGCTGTGCGCGTACAGCCCGAACTACTTTACGCCGGGCGTTGATGTGACCTACCCCGGCGGCACCGCGTTTTTTGACGCGCAGGGCTACACCCGCGGCACCGAGGCCGTCAGTATGCAGCGCGACCTGTTCACCTACACCATCCCGGTGCAAACGCAGCAAAAGATAGATGAATTTCGGCAGCAGGGCATCACCTTTGCCCCGTTTACCATGCCGTATATGGAGGATTTGCTGGGCTTCACCGCGCGCGAGTTTGATGCCGGGTGGGTGCGCAACATTTTACTGGCACTGCGCGCCGCGCAGGCCGAAGACACCATTTTGCTGGCGCTGGGCGCCGGCGGCAAGGTGATTGGCTACTGTATGCGCAAAATAGACGGCAACGATGCGCGGTTTGGCCCCATTGGCGTGGCCGAAGCGCTGCGCGGCGCCGGGCTGGGCGGGGTGCTGATTGATTTGCAGATGATGGAAATGAAAAAGCGCGGCATTTATTCGTTTTATTTTCTTTGGACCCATGGGGACGCCATTCGGTTTTACCAGCGCCACGGGCTGAACATCTACCGTACTTACCAGCTGTACCGCAAAAAGATTTGATTGGGAGATGAAATGATGGGCAGTTATCAACGTGTCATCAGCATTGGGGCCCACCCGCTGGACGCTGAAATTTTGGGCGGCCCCCTGCTGCTGCGCTATGCGGCCAAAGGGGCCCGCTGTACCACAATGCACGTGACAAAGGGCCGGTTGACCGGGCCGGATGTCACCCCCGCCCAACAGGCGGCGTATGACAAAGCACTGCGCGAAGAAATGACGCAGGCCGCCGCGGCTTTGGGGTGCGATTGCAACGCGCTGGATTACCTTTCGGCAGAGCTGCCGGGCACCGCCGAATTTACGCGGCTGATTGCCGACTACCTGCGGGAGCAAAAGGCCGACTGCGTGATCACCCACGCGCGCGGCACGCTGCACCCGCGGCACTATTACACTTATGAGACCGTCACCGAAGCCGTGCGGCTGTTGCGGCAGGAGGGCCTGCCCATCCAACTGCTTTACGGCGAAAACTGCGAGGACCTTGCCGGGTTTACCCCGACCTGCTATTTGACCATGACACAGCAGGGGCTGGATGCCTGGCTGGGCGCGTTGCGGCAGTACAGTATTTTTAACGGCAAGGTGAACGACATGCCGTATTACGAGTACTACCATTCGATGGCGATCATCCGTTCGATCGAAGCGGGCCAGCACGGGTTTGCAAAAGCCTATATGCACGCGGCTTTGCTTGATAGCGAATAACAGCGAAAGCGAGGGAGAACAATGAAAAAGATTGTATTGCTTTGCGCGGCGGGCATGTCCACCAGCCTGCTGGTGACCAAAATGCAGGCTGCGGCGGACAAAAGCGGGTTTGCCTGTGAGATACGCGCCTATGGCGTGGCGCAGGCCCCGACGGTCATCCCCGAGGCCGATGTCGTGCTGCTTGGGCCGCAGGTGAAATACACCCTTGCCAAATTTCAAAAAGAATACGCCGACAAAAAGATTGCCGCCATCGACATGCGTGTTTACGGCATGGTGGACGGCGAAAAAGCATTGGAACAGGCAAGAACAATAATGGAGTGTTGAGCAACATGCAACAAAAAGACCAGGTACAGGACGAAGAAATCGAAACCACCCTGTTTGAGATCATCACCCAGGTGGGCACGGCGCGCAGCCTGTATATTGAGGCAACGCAGGCCGCCCGCGCGGGCGACGTGCAAAAAGCCAAAGAGATGATCGCACAGGGTGCGGCGGCTTTCAGCGAGGGGCATTCCATTCACTCGGGGCTGATCCGCAAGGTGTACAGCGAGGGCCACGAGCCGGTGTTTCAAAACGACGGCCGCATAATGCTGCTGACCCACGCCGAAGACCAGCTGATGAGCGCGGAGGCCTTTGGCATTTTAGCCGAAGAGTTTGTTGCGCTGTATGAACTGCTGGGCAGCAAAGGGGTTTTATCATGATTTGCCTCGACAGTTACCTGACAGAGGCCCGCAACCCCAAAACGACAAACCTAGACTGCATGAGCGCCTTGCAGCTGGTGGCCGCGATGAACAGTGAGGACGCCAAAGTGGCCCCCGCCGTAGCGGCCGTGCTGCCGCAGGTGGCAAAAGCGGTGGAAACCGCCGCGCAGTGTATTGCGGCGGGCGGGCGGCTGATCTACCTTGGGGCGGGCACCTCCGGCCGGCTGGGCGTTTTGGACGCCGCCGAATGCCCCCCGACCTTTGGTGTTGCCCCCGGTTTGGTGGTGGGGCTGATCGCAGGCGGCAGCGCCGCCATGCAAACGGCGGTAGAGGGTGCCGAGGACAGCGAGACGCTGGCGGGGCAAGACCTTGCCGCGCTGGGCCTTACCCCGCAGGATTTTGTGGTGGGGCTTGCCGCCAGCGGGCGCACCCCGTATGTGGTGCATGGCTTATTGTACGCAAAACGCCTTGGCTGCCACACGGCGGCCATCGCCTGCAACCCCGGCTCGCAGATCGGCCAGGCGGCAGAGCTTGCTATTGAACCGCAGGTCGGGCCGGAGGTGTTGACCGGCTCTACCCGGCTGAAAGCGGGCACCGCGCAAAAAATGATCTTAAACATGATCTCTACCGGGTGCATGGTGCAGCAGGGCCACGCCTATGAAAACCTGATGGTCAATTTGCAGGCGACCAATGCCAAATTAAAAGTGCGTACTGAAAACATTGTGATGCAGGCGACCGGCTGTGAGCGCCGCGCTGCGCGCGACGCCCTTGGCCGGGCAGACGGGCAGGTGAAAACCGCCATTTTAATGCTGTTGTTGCGCCTGCCTGCGGGCGAAGCGCGGGTAAAGCTACACCAGCATGGCGGTAAAATACGCTGCGCCCTGCAAAAGGAGTGCCCATGAACACCGGTATTTCACTGTATTGCAGCACCGGCGCTGCCCGCAACGAAGAAATTCTTGCACAGGCGGCTGCCGCGGGCGTGCACTGTGCGTTTACTTCGCTGCAGATCCCGGAGGAAGCGGGCGGCGAGAGAAAAGCGGCTGCACTGCAATTGCTGGGGGCCTGTGAACAATATGGTATCCCGCTGATTGTAGACGTGGGGGCAGACACCGCCGCGGGCCTTGGCTGTAACTCACTGTACGAGTTGCAGCGCTGGGGCATCACCGCGCTGCGGCTGGACGACGGGTTTTGTGCAAAGCAGGCAGCCGAACTGTCGCGCGAATTTCAAATTGTGTTTAATGCGTCCACCGTCACACAGCAGGAGATTGAGGGGTGGCAGCGCGCCGGGGCCGACCTGACCCGCTTTACCGCCTGCCACAATTTTTACCCAAAGCCGTGGACGGGGCTTTCGCTCGGCGAAGTGGGCCGCATCAACCGGCAGCTGAAAAGCCACGGGTTTCGCACGATGGCGTTTGTGGCTGGTGACCACACACTGCGTGGCCCGTTGCGGCAGGGCCTGCCCACAGTAGAAGCACACCGCAGCGGCAAAGATGTGGTTTTAAACGCGCTGCAACTGTGGGCGCAGGCCGATTGCGACACTGTGTTGGTGGGCGACATTGACCTGCAAACAGCCACCTGGCAGGCCTGGGCAGACCTTGGTGCGGGGTTTGTGCGGCTGCCGGCGGTGCTGGCACCGGGCTATGCGTACCTTGCAGGGCCGGTGCACCACGACCGGCCGGATTCAAGCGAGTATGTGTTTCGCTCGGTAGAGTCGCGCCGGCTTGCGCCGCCAAACCCCAACGTGCTTTGCCCGCAAACTGCCACCGCGCGGCAGCCGGGGGATATTTTAGTGTCGAACCGCAGCTATCTGCGCTACGCGGGCGAAGTTGAAATTGCCCGCCGCCCACTGCCGGCCGATGCCCGTGTGAACCTTGCAGGCCATTTGTGTGCCGAGGCGCTGCCCTACCTGCCGTATTTGCGGCGCGGGTTTGGCGTGCAGCTGGTGCCACAAAATACTTAATTGCGACTTTTTTAAAACTTAAGCGCGCTATGGCGCGCCAGCAAGGGCCTCGTGCAAAAATTGCACGGGGCCCTTGGTTTGTTTTGCTTTGCCTTTGCTTCCGGGGGGGGGGTACACTAGTTTTGCGCTGGTTTTTCATCTTCTAAAAACAAAAATAGCGGCAGTGCATTATAAAATTTATTCCAAGTCAAACGAAAACTCTGTCATTGAATGTTCCATCTCATCAAGGTTTTCTACATATATTTTATCTGTTATAGCTTCAAAACTTTCACCATAACAGGCTAATTCATCCATTGCTTTATCAAATTCAGCCGATTGCTGCAATCTACCAACCGTTAAATGTGGGCAATAAGTTATTTTTCTAAACAAAAAACTTTCTAATATTCCACTGTATAATTTATCGTGCAGTTCTATGATACTGTCATTTCCCCACTTTACATTAAGAAACAAATACCCGTCCCTAAAGTCCCCTGTGAAACCACTTAATTGAACTTGAAACTTTTTTACCCCTTTTAAAGCCTGCTTAAACTGTACGCTTAATTCCTCCGTCGATATTTCACTGTCAAACGGAAAAACAACTGTAATATGTGGGGCAATGTAATTTGCAAGCGGGTCATATTGTTCTCTTATCCTTTTAATCCTATTCATATTATTAAAATTTGGAACTAAAATGATTGCCCTTTTCATAAAACTACCCCCAACAAAATTCAAACACCTTTAAACCGCCAGCTCAAACTCCCCGCTTTGGTACGGCAGCGGTTTTGTGAGGTCGGTACAGTCAAACCGGCAACCGGGTGCCGCCTGCCGGGCACGGCGCAGCATCTGCTGCGAACCGTCGCACCCGGTGACCTGTGCCCCAACCGAGCTAAAATAATTGCTAAAGCGGCCGCCACCAAAGCCTGCATCCAGCACTTTTGCGCCGGGCAATGCCGTAAAACGCCGGGCAACAATTTCAACATTGCACCGGGCATAAGCCGATTTTTGTTGCTCTGCCTCGTAGGCCTCTGCCGCCGCATCCCACTGTTGCAATGGTTTGTTTTGCATCTGGTACCCCCTTATTTTGTTTTTTGTAAGAACACACCGGCAAAACGGGGGTGTCCATTTTGCCGGTGCGCTGCGCTTATTCTAATATCACCCCGTCAATGCCGCGAAACTCCGGCACAATGATGGAGCAAATTCGTTCTCTTTCTTGCGGCGGCAGCTTTGTCACACACATTTCAGCTGCGCCGCCAATGCTGCGGCAATCATCCTCTACCAAAATATCCGGGTGCACCCGCAGCACCACATCGGCATACTGTTCCCCGCGGCGGCGGTGCTCTAACACCGCATACTGCACCCCATATTGCCGCAGCGCACGCCGCACAAGGCCGGTACGCCAGCGGCGGTAGGTGCACAGCACCACCGTGTACTGCCCGTGCCAGCTGTTGATTTTTTGCACGGCCCCGCCAATGGGGGTGTATGCGTGGCGGGCGCTGCACAGTGCCAGCGGCTTTGTGTTAAAGGCGGTACCCTCTAAAAACACCATCAGTGTTTGCACCAAAAGCCCCCTTTTCTGCCCTTGTTACAGCGGCAACGTAAATTTATAGTGGGTATTCTGCATGCCGTGCTTTTCATAAAAGCGGTGGCTATACAGCCTGCTTTGGCGGCAACTCACTTCAAGCTGCAAGCACCCCTTTGCGGCAGCGGCCTTTTTTGCGGCATCAAACAGCGCGCTGCCCACCCCGTTGCCGCGCTCGCCCGGCAGCACAAACAGCTCTTGCACCTCTGCCACCTTACCCCCGTGGTGCAGCAGGTTTTGTGTGTACACGCTGACGAACCCCACCGCCTGATGGCCCTGGCGGGCCACAAACGAAAACACCGCTGCCGCGCGCAGGTTGGCCCGGTAAATGCGGTCAAATGCCCGCCGGTCCACCGGTTCCCCCTCCAGCGCGGTAATAAAATGGTATACCTCGTCCGCATCCTGCATGGTTGCTGGTGTAATACTCAGCAAAATCTCTCCTCCTCTCTTGTATGTTATTCTTCTTTTATGGCGCGGCGCACGCGCGCGTACATACACATGTCACGCACTGCGCCGTTTTTGATTGCATTGCTGCGCAAAATGCCCTCCAGCACAAAACCCGCCTTCTCTAACACCCGGCGCGAGGCGGCATTGTCGCTAAATGGCTCGGCATACACCCGCAACAGGTCGGTGCTGGTAAACGCAAATGCGCAGGCGGCGCTGACCGCCTGTGTGGCCACCCCTTTGCCCCAATACAGCTCTGCCACATAATACCCCATTTCGGCCGTGCACCGGTGGATATTGCCCCCGCGAAAAAGGCCAATACTGCCCGCGAGGTGCCCGTTTGCCACAATGGCCCACGTGTACTGGCTGCCCTCTTCTGCCGCCAGCATCGCGCTGATAAACGCACTCGCATCCGCTTTGGTGTACGGCAGCGGCAGGCCGTCGCGCAAGTTGGCGTGGATTTTAGGGTTGTCCAGCGCTGCCGCAAGCTCTGCCGCATCCCTCGGCTGCCAAGGCCGTAGTGTCGTTTGCATCAAAAATGTCCCCCTGTGCGGTGGTACCCGCCGCTTTTTTATAAAAAGTAATACGATTGCAACAAATAAGTTTCGCCAGCCTGCTCTGCCAGGCGCAGCAGGCTGTTTTTTGCCGGTGCAAGGCCCGCCCTGCCTGCCCGGTAGCGTTTTAGCGCTGTAAAAAAGCGCTGTTTTTCTGCGGGCGGGGCACTTTGCTTAAAATACCCCCACACATGCAGCGCCGCGTTTTCGGCATTGCTGGGGTTTACCGGCTTTGCCAGTGCCACGTCGATGAGCGCGTAAAACCGGCGCACCGGGTACTGCTGCTTGTCTTTCAGCAGTGCGCGCACCGCGGCATAGGCGGCGGGGTCGTGCTCCAGCACGGCGTATTTATACCGCGCCCATTCCCGCTCCAGCGGGGCGGGGCCGGGCGACGACAACAGCCCGGCGCGGCATTTGAGCGCCGAGATGTTTTTGTCCTTTACTTCCAGCATGATGTCGAGCGGGGTGCCCGCCAGCGGGGCACAAAAGCTTAAAAATTCGCCCAGCTCGATGGTGGCCGAGTGCGCGCCCTGCCTGCCGCCGCAGCTTTGCTGCGAATAGTGGATTTTCTGCCGCCCGTCCGCCTTGCCCCATGTTTTTGCACAGCGCGCCACCCAAACGGCATCCGGCTGCGGGGGGCCCGGCGGTGGGTTGATGGCGTGGTGCAGGTTGTCGAACACCGCGGGCACCCCCACCGCCTGTGCCAGTGCCAGCACATCGGCAATGTGGTAACAGTGCTCGTCGTTTTCAAGTACAAGGCGGCTGCGCACCGCGGGGGAAAGCCGCGCAAAGTTTTGGCGAAACCGCGCCAGCGCCGCCTCTTTGTCGCCGTACACGCCGCCAACATGCAGTACCAGCTTACTTTCGGTGTCGGTGCCCAGCAGCCGCAACACCGTTTCGTGGTAATCAAGGTCGGCAATGGCGTTTGCCACCACCGTTTCATCCGGCGAATTGAGCACCGTGTACTGCCCCGGGTGCATCGACACCCGCAGCCCCGCCTCAGCGATCCCGCCGGCCAGCTGCGCAAACTGCGCGGCAAACTGCTGTTGCCACGGCAACGTGTTGGCCGGGCTGCTGCCAAACGGGATGAGGTCGGAGCTGATGCGAAACACCTTGATGCCGTTTGCAGCATTGTACCATACCAGCTGCTGCAGGGCAGCAAGGTTTGCACCGATCACCTCGCACAGCTTTTGCGGGGTGGCGGTGCGCAGTGTGCAGCTTTTTTGCGCACTGCCCGGCACCCCCAGTGCAAGGCAGGCATACCCTACCTGTATTGCCATCTGCGTTGCCCCCTTTCAGGTTGCCGCAGCGGGCCTGCGCCTTGCGGCTAAGGCTGTTTTTGCTGTGCGGCGCGCTGCAATTCGTCGCGCCGCTTGCGGTAAAACACAATGGGCCGGTCGCCCACGAGCAGCTGTTCTTTGCCAAAAAAGCTGGACGGTTTGGGCCGCTGGGTGGTGACCACCCGGCGGTCTTGCCGCTCGATAATATACGCCATCGGCTTGCTGGCCCACGCCGCAACGCGGTTAACCGCGCGCAGCGGCGTAAACTTGGTATAGGTAAAGATGTAAAGCACGGTGTTTTCGTCGTCCACCGGCGCAAAAAAGATCACCAGCTTATACCCCGGCGCAATGTGGTTCATCCACACATTGGGGAAGCGAAACCCCAAAAACAGCTTTTCACCCACCTTGCACTCCTCCGGCGTTTTGGGCGCCTGGCCTACGTCCTGCGCATTGTCCGCACTGGTGCGCAAAAAATCATACTCCATTAACACCGCCGGGCCGTTTACCACCGTTTTGTGCCCGCGGCCAATGGTGTTGTGGTGCACAAACGGCAGGTGCACCACGTCAAGCTGGTTTTCAATGCAGCGCGAGTAATGGCTGTTCCAGTGGTCCCAAAACAGGCTGCGCGAAAACCCTTTGTCAATATATTCATCAAAAAACGGCAGCGGCGCGGCTAAATCAGGCTCGCCTTCGCCATACCACAGGTAGATCATGCCGTGCGCCTCCCGCACGGGGTAGCTGCGCACATGAAAGCGCGTAAGGTCCTCGGTAGAGGCTTTACCCAATGCCGGTACAAAGCTGCACTTGCCGTCCGGCAAAAACTGCAACCCGTGAAACGGGCACTGCAAGCCATCTTCAGTCAGCTTGCCGCAGCTTAGCGCCGCGCCCCGGTGCGGGCAAAGGTCTTCTACACAGCCCAGCGTGCCGTCTTTTGCGCGAAACAGCGCAAGGCGCAGCCCGCAGCGCACCGCCCCCAAAACCTGCCCGCGTTTTACCTGTTTTGATGCCAGAATGCCGTACCATTGGTTTGGAATCACTGCCAGTTCCCCCTTTGTGCCGTATTACCCGTTTTTACCCATTTTAGTGTATAATTTTATTTTACCACACTGTGCCGTTATTACAACCTGTCGTCACATTTTTACACAAAACCCCTGGTATGGGCTGTAAACCTCATACCGGGGGCGTTGCGTTGTGGCGGCTTTTTGCATCGCGGCCATTACTTGCCCTCGCGCTCGCGGCGCAGCCGCACCGTGCTGTACGAAACGGCCACGATGCAAACCATCATCACCATACCGTTCACCCGCACCGCCACATCCGGCAGCGGGCCAAACACTTTGCCCAGCACAAAGACGGCAAGGCTGAGAAGCATCACCGCCATGCTGCCCCAAAACAGTTTTTTTACCTGCATGGTATCACCTCTGTTTTTTATTCTGCCTCTATTATACCGCGGCATTGCACAAAATGCAAAGCTAACTTTGCATTTTAGTCGAGCCAGCTTTCCGGCTCGCCTGCCAGCTGTTGCAGCGTGTCAAAAAAGCGGTGCAGATGCCAGCCGTCGGTAGTGGCGTGATGCACGGTGACCGAAAGCGGCAGCAGCAGCTTTTCGCCCTGCCACTGCCAGCGGCCCGCCTCCACACTGGGCACATAATAATCGTGGATGCCGTGGTTGTGCAGCGAAAAACTGGTAAACGAAACCCACGGGATACAGGACACTATAAACGCGTTGGGAGGCGGGGCCCCCTTTTGGGTCAAAATACCCACATCACCGCCATAGGCCGCCGTATCGGCAAAATAGTCGGCATAAAAGGCCGCAAACTGCGGCTGCCACGGCGTCCACAAAAGCGAAGTGGTCTCGGTTTCGGGGTGAAACTGCGGGTAGGCCGGGGTGAGCTGCGACCACTGCCCCAGCACCCCCTGCTGCACCGCCACCCGCAGTTGCGGCACTGCACCCACCGCGCGGGTGACAAGGTATAAATATGCGGGGAAAAACTTGAGCCCCCGCTGCCGCAGTGCCGCGGATAGCCGGGTGATATCCAGCTGCACCGTGACGGAATAGCTGGTGGGGGCCATTTGCGTGTAATAGTAAAAGCTCTGTGCCATCGGCCAGGTTTCGCGGTCGATGGGCACAAACTGCGCTTCTTTGTTCATCGTGGTTCCTCCTTTTTTGTCTCGCCCCCCAGTATACGCAGCAACGCGCCCACCGCACAAGAAACGCTGCGTAGAGTGCGCCCCTATCGCGGTGCAGGGCATTGCAAAAATTGACCTTGACTTTGCTATATCAAAATGATATAGTTGCATCAGTACAGCGAAAGGAGGCACGCCTATGGCACAGCAAAACACGACGGCGTACATTCTGCTGGGGCTGCTTTCACACGAGCCCGCCAGCGGGTACGATTTAAAAAAGAAGATCGATTTAATGATCTCGCAGTTTTGGGAAGTGGGCTACGGCCAACTGTACCCCACGCTGCGCACCTTACAGCAGCAGGGGGATATCACCGGCGAAGAAGCCCCCTCGCAAAAGGGGCCTGCGCGTACGGTGTACACCATTACCCCCGCCGGGCGGCAAAAGCTGGCCGGCTGGCTGGCCCTGCCGGGCGAAAAAGAGAGTGTGCGGTACGAAATTTTGCTAAAACTGTTTTTTGGCAGCCTGTCAGAACCCGGCCAAAATATCGCGCGCATTACCGCCTTTCGCGAAAGGCAGACCCAAAGCCTTGCGCTGATCGAAGCGTTTAAAAGCAACCTTGGCCGGGTGCTGGGCGACAGCCCCGACCACTTATATTACTATTTGACCGTTTTGTTTGGCGAGCAGATCTACAAAGCCTACCTTACCTGGGCAGACGAAGCGCTGGAACTGCTTGCCGACCCACCCACCCCGGGCGGCCCCGCCGGGCCCGAAACTGAAACGAGGTAATGACCATGAAACGACAAAACCTGCGCAAGCTGCTGTTACTGTTTTCGTTTTTATTTTTCCCCATTACGCTGTATTACTTTTCCCCGGCGCTCATCCTCAGCGGCAGCTTTGCCGGTGTTGCGGCGGGCAGCCTGTTTGTGTTTTTGCTGCAATTTGCGTTTTCGCTGGTGCTGGGCCGGGCGTTTTGCGGCTGGGTGTGCCCCGCGGGCGGCCTGCAAGAGTGCTGGTGCGCGCAGGCGGTCAATAAGCCCGTGCGCCACAAGTGGGTCAACGCGATCAAATACGTCATTTGGGCGCCGTGGCTGCTGACGATCGTGCTGGGCTTTGTGCGGGCGGGCGGCATCAAACAGGTGGACTTTTTTTACATGACGACCGGCGGCGTTTCGGTTGCCGATTTTGCCGGCCTGATTATTTATCTGCTGCTGACACTGCTGGTGGCAGTGCTGGCACTGGCCGTGGGCCGGCGCGGTATGTGCCACACCCTGTGCTGGATGGCCCCGTTTATGGTGCTGGGCACCCGGCTGAAAAACCTGTTGCACCTGCCCGGCCTGCGGCTAAAGGCAGAACCCGACGCCTGCATCCAGTGCGGCAAATGCACCGCCGGCTGCCCGATGAGCCTGCCGGTGGCCGAGATGGTAAAGGCGGGCAAAATGCAGAACGACGAGTGCATTTTATGCGGCAACTGTGCCGATGTCTGCCCCAAAAACGCCCTTCATCTGGGCTTTGGCCGCTGAAATTTCTGCGTTTCGTCAAAATCCCCCCGGCGCATATGCGTGCCGGGGGGATCGTTTTGCCCATCAGCTGCGTGGTACTGCCTGCCCCTTGGGGCCCAGCTCGCCCAGCAGATCGCCGACGTGCCGCTGCTCAAAAAACAAATCGCGGTTTGTAAGCACCACCACCGCCGCCGCCACGGCAATGACCGCGGTTTCAATGCACTTTGTCTCGGGCGTCATTGCAATTTTTTCTTGAAAAAAGTTGACGAACAGGTGAAACAGGATGCTGGCCAGCATGCTGCGGCCATTTTTTACATACACCCAAGTCGTTAAAAAGCCCAGCGGCAGCACACTGATCAGGAAGTTGAGCACATAGCCCGTGCCCAGCGCCGCAAGCCCCGCATGGTAAGTGCCGGGGATGCAAAACAGCGGCAGATGCCACAGTGCCCAGATACCGCCAAACCACAGCGATTCACAAAACCAGTTGCAGCGCGAGGCAATCGCGTCCTCGCCATAGCCGCGCCAGCCCAGCTCTTCGATCACCGAGGCCAGCAGGATTGTCAGCAGCGCCGAGCTGCCGCGGATGGAAAACGAAAACCCTTCGGCGAATGCAAACTGTGCCAGTGAGCCACCAAACGGCACCGACAGCAGAATAGAAACGGCGACGATCAGCCCAAAGCCGGCGGCTGCCACCGGCAGTGTCCACAGTTTCAGCCTTGCAAACCCAGCCAGTTTGCGCTTAAAATCGCGCCGCAGGGCACCGCTGCGCGAGGTGAGCACAAACACCACCGCCACGGCGGGCGGCACCAGCAGGCCCAAAAACATCAGGCCCATGGCAAGGGCACTCTCTTTGGTCCGTGCGGCTGCCACCCAAAACAGCCACGTGAACAAAAACACCAATAAGTAAAACTGCACCGGGCGGTAGCGGTATGGTATAGCGGGCGGTGGGTTCTTTTTCATAACAGGCCTCCAATTTGTTTTGTTGTGCACAGCGTGGCACAAGCCCGGCTAAAGTACCAGCAACCGCCCGTTTCTTTTGGCGGTTTTGCCGCTACGCTTCGTGGCGCGCGGGTTGAAGCCCTTTGGCGGCGGGCCCGGTACCCCCGCGGCGCAGCAGGGCCGCCGCCAAAAACGCCGCTGCCAGCGCCGCCACCGCATGGCTGGCCAGCACCGCCACCCAAATGCCGCTAAGGCCAAAGCCCAGCTTTGTCAGCAAATAGGCCAGCGGCATGCGGATAATAATGTAATACAACACCATACACCACATGCTTTTGGCCGGTGCGCCAAGGCCGTTGACTGCCCCCAGCAGGCAGTTTGTCAGCGTGTTCAGCACATACCCCACACTGACCACGCTAAAATACCCGCCCACAATGGCCGCGACGGTTTGGTCTTTGACAAACAGCAACGCCAGCTGTGGCGCAAACAGCACCACCGGCACACTGAGCACTGCCAATAGCGCACCCCCGCCCCAAAGCGCCTGCCGCAGATAATCGCGCGCGCGGTCGGCCCGGCATGCCCCCACGCACTGGCCCACAATGGTGGTCAGCACCATGTTCAGCGCCATGGCCGGGTAAAACAATAAGGTTTCCAACCGGTTTGCCACCCCATAGGCCGCCAGCGCCTCAATGCCCCAGCCCCCCACCAGCGAAGTGAGAAATGCCGTGCTGAGCGCGGGGATGCTTTGCTGAACTGCCGACGGCAGCCCTTTGGCAAAAAACGCGCCCACACACCGGCTGCTCCACCCGCGGGGGGAAATGGAGAACAGTTTTTTATGCAATAGATACCCGACCATCAATAGCAGGCAGATAATTTGCGAAGTCACCGTTGCAACCGCAGCCCCCGCAAACCCCAGCCAGTGGATAAACAGCGGGTCGAGCACAGTGTTGAGCAGTGTGCTTGCCAGCATGGCGGCTAGCTGAAACCACGCGTTGCCAAAGCTGCGCAGCACCGCGGTAAAATAGCAGTATAAAAAAACCGGCAAATACCCCAGCAAATAAATGGCAAGGTAACTTTGCGCCATACCAAAAGCCGCCGCCGGGGTTTGCATCAAGGCAAGCAGCCATGGCAGCGCCAGCTCGGCCCCACCGGCAAGGCAAACGGCCAGCAGGATACACAGCGCCAGCGACGTGCTGGTAATGCGGCGAATGCCCGCTTCATCCTTTGCGCCCACGGCCTGTGAGAGCAAAATAGACACCCCGTTTGTCATGCCCATTGCCAGCGAGGTCAATAGCAAAATCAGCGGGGTCGCGGCGGCCAGTGCCGCCGTTGCCTGCGCCCCCAGCAGGTTACCCACCCAAAGGCTGTCCACTAAATTGTACGCCATGTTCAGCACCATGGCCCCAAACAGCGGCAGCGCCATGGCAAGCAGGCTGCGGCGCGTATCGCCCGCCACAAAATCCAGTTTTGTCTTCATTTTGTCTTACTCCTTTTATTTGTGAATGAATATCATTCATTTATATTGCTCAAAAAAACCCTGCTGTTTGGCAGGGCCTTTTTTATGCCAATTGTTGTAACAGCTGCTGTAAAAAAGCGCGAAGGCGCTGCACCCGTTCTATGGCGGGCAACCGGGTATCCAGCAGCAAACCAAGCTGGCCATATACGCAAAACGAGGCCAGTGCCTCAGGGTCACAGGGTTGCAGCTCACCGTCTGCCACCGCCTGCTGCAACCGCTTTTCCACCACCGGCATTATCTTGTGGCAGATCAAAAGCGACAGCCGCTCGTGCACCTTGCCGCTTTCCGGCCCGTGGCAAAACCGGTAGGCCGGGTCATCCGGTGTTTCGGTGTCCAAAAAAGTGGGCATTTCGGCAATCAGCTGCCGCAGCGGCTTTGCCGGTGCGTGCAGGCCCTGCTGCAAGCGGCCCGCCTGCCGCTCGGCATACTGGTCAATGGCCGCGTCAAACAGCGCTTCTTTCGAGGGGAAATACCGGTAGCACAGCCCCTGCGCAATGTGCAGCGCCTCGGCAATGTCGGCAATCGAGGTCTGCTCGTAGCCGTTTTCGTAAAAAAGGCGCAGGGCGGTGTCTAAAATTTCCTGCCGCCGCTCGGCGGGCTCTTTGACGATACGTGCCACTTGTGCCACCCCTTTCGTGTGCGCTATTAGCATAGCACCACGGCGGGGCTTTGTCAATGAATTTAATTCATTTAACTTTTTGTGCCGTAGCCCCCTGCCGGTTTTGCGCCGGGCGCTTACCCCTCGCTATAACGAAACGTCTTAACCGCAAGCAGCAGCGCAGCGGCGGCGGTAAGCGCCACCAGCCCCAAGTTTGCCGCATAACTGCCCCAGCTTTGGGCTGCCGCGGCGCGCAGCGCGCTGACAAACCATTGCAGCGGGTTTACCCGGCTGATTATCTGTACAAACCGTGGGGCGCCTTGCAGCGAATAAAAGGCATCGCTTGCAAACAGCAGCGGCAGTGTGATGAAGTTGTTGAGGATGCTGACGCTGTTTTCCGTGCGGCCCACGCTGGCCACAACAAAACTGAAAAACACCCCGCCCAGCGCTGCAAGCAGCACGGCGGGCACCATGGCGGCAAGGCCCAGCGGCGCAAGGCCCACCCCCAGCGCCCCCATGCCGCAGACCAGCACCAGCCCGGCGCTGCACAGCGCGATCAGCACCCAGGCGGTGGCCACACTGCACACATAGGCCCAAAGCGGCATGGGGGTGACTTTTAAAAGCCGGTACACCCCGCGGCGGCGCTGGCCCAGCACCGCAAACGAGGTGGTGGTCAACGTATAAAACAGCACACTGGTGGCCACCATGCCGGTCAAAATGCGCAGCGGGTATTGCGGCGCTTTGACAAACAGCCCCAGCCCAATTGCGCCGGTAATCGGCACCAGCAGGGACCACAAGATCAAAAATGGGTCGCGGGTCGCAGATTTAAAGGTCAGTTTTACAATCGTGTTCATTATGCCAGTTCCTCCTGTGTGTCGGTCAACTCAAAATAAAACTCGTCCAGCGTCTCACAGCCGCTTTGCGCCAGCAGTTCTGCTGGGGCGCCCTGTGCCACGATCTGCCCCTCGTGCAGCACGACCATGCGGTCGGCAATGCGGGCCACCTCTTCCATATCGTGCGAGGTGAACAGCACGCTCACCCCCGTTTTGGCAAGCTGTTTGATCATGGTGCGCACCTCGTGCCGGGCACGCGGGTCCAGCCCGGCGGCGGGCTCGTCCAGTACGATCAGGTCCGGCTGGTGGATGGTGGTCACCGCAATGGCCAGCCGTTTTTGCTGCCCGCCCGAAAGCCGTGCGGCGCGGGTTTTGCCCGCTTGCCCCAGCCCGCACCGTTGCAGCGTTTCGGCAATTTGCTGCGGCCCAAGCGGGGTGCGGTACAGCGCCGCAAACAGCCGCAGGTTTTCCTCGGCGGTGTAGCCCTCAAAAAACGGGGTCGCCTGCAGCTGCACCCCCACATGGGCGCGGTAATCTTGCCGCCAGCGCACCACTTCGCCGCTATCCGGCGTTTCAATGCCCAGCAGCATGGCAAGCGTGGTCGATTTGCCCGCGCCGTTTGCGCCGATCATCGCCAGAATTTCCCCCTGCCTAATGTCCATACTCAATTCGTTTACGACCGTGTGGCCGCCAAACTGTTTGCTGATTTTGGTTGCACTGATAAGCTCCATATTGTTATCCTCCATTTTGGGTATTACTTTTTTGTCGCTTGCTAAATTGTGTCACTGCCGGGCGGCTTGCACCAGCATCCCTTGTTGTCAGCCCGCCGGTTTTACCGCTACCATTCGTGGCGGGGTATCGTATTTACTTTTTTGCTTCATGTTGTTTATTCAATGTTGATTATATAGCCAAAAGAAGTCCCCCAACAAAGGGGGAGTATTTTGCAGGGCGCCGTTTAGTCCTCGTTTTCCAACAGGTGCAGCGCGTCCTCTACAAACTGCTGTTGCTGGCGAATTACGGCGAACATGTGCTCCATAATCAACTTCACCATCGGGGGGATGTTGTGCTGCATGGCCTCATCCTTTGCCCTCAGCCCGCGCTCTACCGCCTCGTACTCGCGCTGCAACTCGGCATGTTGCAGCCGCAGGGCCTCGCAGCACTGGGCCGCCGGCAGCTTGTCGCAAAAAGACAGTGCCGAATAAACGGTGGACGGGTACAGCGGCGGCGGGGTTTTCAGCGCGTCGTACAGCAGCGTTTGCAAATACTGCCGGCCCTTTGCCGTGATCGCATAAATGGCCTTTTGCCGGTGGCCGGTCTGCTCCATGCTGGAAACCTCTACCACGCCCTCCTGCTCCATCTTTTTCAGCGCGTGGTAGATCGAGCCAATCAGCACGCCGCCCCAGCGCTCGGCGTCGGTCATCTGCAATGCCTGCTGGATATCATAGCCCGACATCGGCTGTACGTCCAACATGCCAAGCACCAAAAGCCTCGTCATACGCCTACCCCCTTGTTTTATAATCAACGTTGAGTATTATATCATTGAGTAAAAATGTTGTCAACCCTGTTGTTGCCCCGCCGCTTAAAAATAAGGGCCCATCAGCACCTGCACCCACGCGGGCACGGTGGCATCGCGCCGGTCAAACGCGGGGAAATATGGCTTGATGTCCAGCACCGGGGTGCCATTGATCGCATCCAGCCCGCGCACGGTGAGCACCGTTTCTTCTACCGCGACGATCTGTACCGCCGTCACCCCAATGGGGCAGGGCCTGTCCTTGGTGCGCTGTGCAAAAATGCCCACGGGGGCAAGCTCGGCCCGGCCCTGCGGGCGGCGGCAGAGGTGCTTGTCTTTTTGGTACCGGGCTTCGTGCAGCCAGCACAGCACCAGCGCATGCGAAAATTCCCGGAGGCCCAAAAGCCCGCCCGCATATTCCGGGTGCAGCACAATGCGGCTGACCTGCTGCCCCCAGCCGGTGTCTGTTTTTTTGGTCACCGCGTTTTCTACGGTGCCGATCGGTTCAAATTCAGCAGTCATGCAAAGCCCCTTTTTCCCCGCACACCGGCGGGCGTTTTGGTTGCAGTATAGCACAATTTGTGTGGCGCTGCCAGCACCCCGGCACTGTGCAGCGCGCCGCGTTTGTAGTACAATGAAAAAAATACACCTCATGGTAAAGGAGCTGTTTTATGGACACGCTATTGCTGGAAGAGATGACCTGGCCCGAAATTCGCACCGCATTGCAAAACGGCATGCGCACCGTGGTGGTGTGCGCGGCATCAATTGAGCAACACGGCCCCCACCTTGCCGAGCGCACCGACACCACGCTGGGCTATGCCGAGGCCGAAGCGCTGGCCCGGCGCCTTGGCAACGCGCTGGTCGCCCCCGTCATCCGCCCCGGGCTTTCGGCCCACCATATGGTGCTGCCCGGCACCGTGACGCTGCGCCCAGAGGTGTTTCGCGGTGTGGTGGAAGATTATATTTCCAGCTACGTGCAGCACGGGTTTACCACGATTGTGCTGATCTCCTCCCACGGGGGCAACTTTGCAGCGCTGGAAGAGATCGCCGCCGCCGCGGCCTCACAGTACCCCGATGTCAAAATTGTCACCGGCCCGTCAATTGAAGATTTAATGGCGCTGTTTGCCAAAGCAGAACAGCAAGAGGGGCTGGAGCCCACCGCCTGCGGCGGCCACGCGTGCGATTTTGAAACGTCGGTGATGCTGCACATTGCGCCCGGGCAGGTGCGGCCAGGCCTTGCCCAGCGCGGGTTTATGGGCCAGGTCACCAAAGAAGTGGTGAACAACATGTTTCAAAAAGGGGTGCTTGCCGTCAGCGAAATTGGCGTGATGGGTGACCCCACCCATGCCGATGCCGCGCGCGGCGCGCGCTACCATGAGGCGATGGCCGATTTGCTGGAAACGACGGTGCGCCAAAAGCTGGGCCGGTAAACGGGGGACAATTATTTCAGTATGTGGTATGTACCTTTTTTCGGCAACCACCATACAGATAATCCCTGCCGTCTGCCACAGCCCAATGCAGCAGTTTACAGTAGGCAGCGGGTAGACTTAACAAAACCCCAAACCCCGTGGCGCTAATAGCGCCACGGGGTTTGGGGTTTTAGGCTCTGCCTGTGCTGCAACCGGGCCAAACGACGCTCAGCGCGCCGGTTTTTCCAATTCACCCAATATCATATCGACCATCATCAGGCTGCGCGGCACGTGAAACGGCCCTTTAAAGGTACTGCCTTTGCAGGGCGGCTGCGTGGGGTATCCGTCACGGCGCAGATACCCAAACCATTCGCCATACTGCGGGTCGGCAAAATGGGCCTTGCAATAATCGACCGCCTTGCGAAACCATGCAAGATATGCTTCGTTTTTCGTGTCACGGTAGGCCATCAGGCTGGCAATCAGCAATTCATTGTGCGGCCACCACAGCTTCATATCGTGCTCGTAGGCCTCTGGTGGCAGGCCCTTGCAGTCAATAAAATACAACAGCCCGCCGTATTCGTTGTCCCAGCCACCCTGCACGGCAAAGTTAAAAATGTCCTCTGCCTTTTGGTGCAGTGCCGCGTCGCCGCGGTAATTTGCCTCTTCCATCAAAAACCAACTGCACTCGATATCGTGCCCGGGGTTGACCACCCGCCCGGCGGTGATCCGTCCCATAAACTCACCCTGCATGCCCACGGTTTCCAGCGTACAGTGCAGCGCCGGTTTGTGGTGGTAGGTCAAAATATCCTGCACACATTCATTGGCATAGCCATCGTACAGCTTTTGCCGCTGTGGGTCTACGCGCCGCATCACACTGGTCATGTTCAAAAAAATCATCGGGTCCGCAAGGGCGCGGCCGGTGCGGGTTTCGGGGATGGTTTTCGGCCCAAGGCCCGTTGGGTCCGGTTTGCCGTGGTTGAGGTCGTACACCAACTGATATGCCCGGCGGGCACGGTTTAGGTATTCTGTGTCGCCGGTAATGCCGTAGTATTCGGCATTGCCCAGCACATAAAACCCCTCTGAAAAGCAGTACCGCCTTTGGCGCAGCGGCTTGCCGTCGGCTGTCACAGTAAAATACATTCGGTCGCCCGCCACACGGTTGATGCAGTGCTGCTCCATAAAATCGAGGCAGCTTTTGCTGGCGGCAGCCCATTCTGCTTTTACCCCGTACACTTTGCACAAACGGGCATAGGTCCACGCGCAGCGGCCTTGCATCCACACACTTTTGTCGGTCGAAAACAGCGTGCCGTCCCGTGCGAGGCAAGTGTAAATGCCACCGTTTTCGGCATCCAGCCCATGTTGCAGCCAAAATTCGGCACTGCGCTGCAGTTCGTCTTTCGCCCATTGTCTTATTTGCTCTAACTCTTGTTGTTCCATTGCTTCTCCTTTGTGCAGCCTAACCCCGGTACTGCATATTGGCGCGCAGGCCTGCGCCATCTATGGCATTCAGCGGCACCCCGCCCGCAAGTGCCGCAGCACAGGCTTCACCGGCCGCCTGCCCCATGTCGATGCAGGTTGGGATGATGCGCACGCTGGCCTGCATTAAAAAGGTAGCTGAAATACAGCGGCCCGCCACCACCATGTTTTTCACTTCGTCACAGACCATGCTGCGATAGGGAATCTCATAATACTCCCCGTCCTGGTAGGTGTTTTGGTGAAACAACCCCTTGGTGGCAGAGTGCACGTCGATATACCAGTCCCCCCGGGCAACCCCATCTGCAAACCGGGCTTTGTTTGTGTAATCTGCTTCTGTCAGCACATATTTACCCACCAGCCGCCAAGATTCCCGAATGCCCAGCATAGAGGCCTCCTGCAACAGGTACGCGTGTTCAAAGCCCGGCATATACTGCTGTAAAAAGGCGACAAGGCGGTGGATCATCGCATGCCCCTGCACAATAGCACCGGCGCGCGCCAGCGCCCCCGTGTTGTCGGTAAGCTGCGCAAGGTGCGGGCAGTTGAACGACATGCACCCCGGCTTGCCCGGCAGGCTGAAATTTTGAAAATAGCGCAGGTCTTCAGGCTGCAACACCTTGTCGGCGACCGCTTTTTGAAACAGCGGTTCCAGCACAAACCCGCGCCCGCCCACCATGGCGGACTCGTAAAAATACCCGTGCGGGAACACCGAATACGTGTCGTGCAGGCCCATCACATACGCGCGGTAACGCTCTACGTCAATGCCGCCCATTTCAAAGCGCAGGCTGCTCATCTGGTCGTTGCCGTTGTCGTCGCCGTGGCTCGTCACCGCGCCGGCCGCACGGGCCAGCACCGCATCCCCGCTGGTGTCCACAAACTGCCTGCCCCCCACGGCGCAAAGGCCCTGCACCGTTGTGACAATCAGGTATTGTATCGTACCGTCTTGCACGATGCAGTCGCTCAATGCGGCATCGTATAAAATCTGCCCGCCCGCCGCAACATACAGAGTCTCCAGCGCCTCGGCCAGCGCCTCCGGCGTAAACCACAGCATTTTGGTGCCAATTTCATCCCGCGTCGTCACCCCTTGGCGGTGCAGCTGCTGTTCGATGTCAAAAAAGTTTTCGCGGTGCCCCGTAAAGGATTTCATCATGGGGCTGACCAGCGCATTGGTGGCCGTACCGCCAAGGCGGATGTTTTTGTCAACAATAAGGGTCGAACAGCCGCTGCGTGCACTGCTGATACCCGCGCTGGCGCCGGCCGAACCGCCGCCCACGACCACGGTGTCCCACTGGCCGAGCAGTGGTAATTCGCGCCCGGCATACGGTATTGTCTGTTTCATCTGTGTTCCCCTTTCTCTGTTTGCTGCGCTGTGGGGCAGGCGGCATCGTACTCCTGCTGCAACCTGCAAAACTGCGCTGCGGCCTGTGCCGGTGTTTTGCCCTGCTTTTGGCAGAGCAGCAGGTAATCCATGGCTTTGGGGTGCACCGGCAGCTTACACCATTGCTTGGCAAAAGCAAAAGCCGCAATTTCACCGGTACGCCGCACGGCCATTTTCCTTTCAAACAGCCCAAACAGCCGAAACCGGGCCGGCTCTACTGTTTCATCGGTCGCCACCCCGGTAGAATATTCAAGCCAGTGGTAAAATTCGTGCGCTAGGAACAGCTGTTCTATTTGTGCCTGCGACGCAGAGTAAGGTGTTGCTGCCATCACTTCGCTCAGTTCTTTTGCGGTTGCAACAAACAGGTCTATCTGCTTTTTATCACCCGTATAGCAGATTTGCGCGTGCAGGCCCATGCGTGAGGGCGCAGTGACCCTGCGGATTACAACCCCATCCGCCGCAAGCAGCGCGGCAAGGTCGCAGCCCTCGTACCGCGCTGCCGCCGCGCGCCCGGCGGCGAGCCCCTGTGCAATGTAATACTGCTTTTTTTCGGGCGGGATATGCCCGTAAGCAAAATCCTCTTTCAAATCGTCATAGGCAAACACCTCGTCCGCCATGCGCTCTAACCCCTGCAACTCCATCGGTTACCCCCTTGCGGCCACCGCCAGCACCGGTTCGTCGTCACCCAAAAATTCCAGCTCTAGCTGCACCAGCGGCAGCAGCTGTTCCTTTTCGGTCACGCCGCTTAAATCCACCGCCTTTTGCCTGAAATATAAATAGCTTTTGGGCAGCATGGCCCCGCCGTCATTATAGGTGGTCATCTCGTCCACCATTTTCAGCAGCGCGGGCCCCAGCCCGCTTTTGGGCGCTTCTACCACGCGGGCATCGTTTTTTTGCAACCGAATAATGCCCTCGGCATCCACCACCCGCACCAGCGTGTGTTTCTTTTTCAGCAGCCCAAACAACATAGGGGTGCAGGCCGCCACCGCAAATGCGTGCCAGTTGCCGGCCTGCGCAAGGTGGGTGGCTTCGCCCGCGTTTTGCCCGGCACTTTGCAGCACAATGTTTTGCAGCTCTTCCACCGTTTTTTCTTTTGCGTTCAGGTTGCGGGTGCGCAGTTCGGTAGCGCCGGTGGCAACGGCGCGCAGAATGTTTTTCTGGCTGTCGATCTCCACCGCAATTTCCACCGTGTCGGGGTTCGCCCCCGCTTTGACCACCATTTCCATGCTGTCGTTGCGCAGCCGGCGAATGTCGTCGGGCGTGGGGTGCACCACATTGCGCTCCAGTCGTTCCATTACCATCGCCATCGCGACGCCGATGGTGGAAATATACGGTGCGTTTTTGGCAATGCGGTGGCGGATGCCCATTTTTTCGCCGAGATACGGTGCCAGCACCGTGGCCGAGCCCCCGCCACCCACAAGGTAGATGAGGTCTTTGTTCAGCTGGTAATCTGCAATCAGGCTTTCCACTACCGCGCCCACCTTGCGCGCGGCAAGCTCCATCACCTGCCGGCAGGCTTGTTCTACCGTCAGGCCCAGCTGCTCTGCCAGCGGCAGCCATGCCGCATGCGCTTCCTCTGCGTCGCCACAGGCATAATCCCCATTTGGCACATACCCCAAAATATTGGCAGCGCCCGCCAGCGTCAGCGCATAGCGTTTGCCATCTTTGCAGCAAACCGCCGCGTAGTGGGGGTCATCTTCCGGCAGCGGCGCAATCAGCTCTAGCTGTGCGCCGTCAAACTGCTGCCGGTCTGCAAACACCTCATATTCCAAATCCGCAATATGGGCACTGCGTGGGCCTACGTCGGTAATGGCACCATTTTTGACCACAATCATACTGCCGCCGGCGACCCCCAGTGTGCGCACGTCCAGCGAAGTGAGGTACAGCTTGTTGCCGCCCACCTCCGCATTTTTGATCATCACCCGCCCGTCTTTGATGGCGGAGATATCCACCGAGGTGCCCCCTACCTCTAAAAAAATGCCGTCGGTGATTTTTTCGTACATCAGTGCCCCGGCCACCCCGGCAGCAAGGCCGGACAGCATCGTCAAAATGGGGCGTTTGCGCACCTCGTCAATGCTCATCACACCGCCGTCACAGCGCATGATCATCAGCGGCCGTTTGATTTTCGCTTGCTTGACACTGTCCTGCGTCATGTCTGCGGTTTCGACCATTTTGGGGATAAGCGCCGCATTGACCGACGCTGTGCGGGTACGCGCCAGCAGGCCGTACAACTGCGAAATTTCGTACCCGCCGGTGGCCAGCATGCCCGCGCCATTTGCAAGTTCTATAATGTGTTTTTCGTTGGTCGGGTCATCGACCGAATACGCCTCAGACGCCACAATGACCTGCGCCCCCTGCGCGCGCAGGGTATCGACCGCTTGTAAAATATCCGCATCGCTGCATTTTGCCGCATCAAGGTACGTTTGTACCGTGTGCAAAAACTTGCCCGGTGCCAGTTCAATATCGCCCACCTGTGTTTCGGTGCGCGCGCGCATGCCCTCGATCCCCTTGCCCATGCCGATGATGCCCACCTTGGCAACATCGCCCTCCAGCAGGGCATTGGTGGCCTGAGTGGTGCCGTGCGCAATAAACACAACGTCTGCCGGGTCAATCGTATTTTCCTGCAACACCTTATTGATGGCGACCACAATGCCCTCTGCAACTCCTCTTGCCGCGTGGTGCGTAGTGGGTATTTTGGCCTTTGCCAGTATTTCATGTGTCGCATTGTCTATCACAACCGCGTCTGTAAACGTGCCACCCACATCAATGCCGATACGAACCTTTGCCCCCATGTAAAAAGCACTCCTCTCCGGTAATCTTTTGCCTGTTTTTGCCCTGTGCGGCCCGCCGCTGAACGCAAGATTGCTCCCCGTGTGCCTTGCATTACACGCGGGGAGCGATTTCAAAAATTAAAAAATGAAGATCGCGCTGTAAATCAGGCCAACCAGGCACATCACCATGGTAAACGGCAGGGTGGATTTCAAAATGTCATTCACATCCACCTGCGCAAAGTCGGCGCAGATCACGTTTTGCGTGTTGGTTGGGTCGGACGTGCACTGTACAAACGTGTTGCAGCGCAGTGCCATGCCCACGGCAAAGGGGTTCATGCTGCCCGCGCCCAGCATAATGGTGGCAAGCCCGCTGCCAAGGCCGTACATGTTCAGCGGCCCACGGTACAACGCCAGCGGCGAAAGCAGTGCAAACAGCAGCACATAACCGACCGCCGTTTTGGGGATGATGGCTGTGACGAGCGGCTGAATGAGTGCGGTCGTTGCGGCAGCGGTGACACCGTTCAGCAAAATGCCGATGCCGATCATCAGGCCGATGACGGCGGCAACATCTTTAATGCCTTCCACAAAGCAGGCGGCAAGCACATTCACCGTTTGTTTTGGGGTGGTGATGAGCACCGTGAACAGAATGGCGATGATCAGGCTGGACAGTGCGTCAATTTTAAAGAAGAACACCAGAATAAATGGCAGGATTGGCGTAAACAGCGCAACCGCGTTGACATGTTTCTTTTCGGTTTGCCCGGCAGGCATTGCCCAAGAGCTGCGTACCGGTTTGCGTTTTACTTTCAATAAAATATACACTGCGGTGAACACAAGGCCAATGATTGCCAGAACAACGCCCATAAACTTGACTTGTTCCATTGTCATACCAAGGGCATCGATGTACATCTGGTACTGCGACACATTCAGCATCAGGCCCATGGTCAGGCCCAGCAAAATCAGGCTGGCGGCAACCACCGGCTCAATACCGGCGGCCAGCATCAGCGGGATGGCAATGGTGCAGACCATGATGACCGGGCCCGCGCCGCTCATGCCAACAAAAATCACCACAATTGCTGCGGTCAGCGCAAACGCCATGGCCAGCGGCTTATCCCCGGCCAGCTCTGCCGCTTTGTGGATGATCGTTTCCGCAATGCCCTGCTTTTCGATTACCTTGGCAAAAATGGCGCCGAACATCGTGACGATCATCGTGCTGGCCAGTTTTGTGGAACCTGCTCCGATGACATACCCGCAAATTGTCTGCCCATCTTCTGCCGTCGTGGTCAAGAACGGCACACCGGCAATGGCCGCGACCAAAATACCGATGAGCGGCAGCGCCAAAATGGCAGGTAGCTTTTTGGTCATCATCAGGGCGATGGCCCCAAAAAAGACGACCAGAATGAGAATAACCTGTACGACACTCATAGCAAAACTCCTCACTTTCTTGTTGAACCATATACAAAGGGGGCTCTGCAAGTGACCTCCCTTTGAACCCAAACCCAGTTACGCCAGCACGACATCCGCCTGTTGCGCAACACTGCTAAGCACCTGTGCATCGGTCAGCCCCGGCTCCCAAAGCAGCCGGGCGTACAGTGCCACCGGGTACCAGCACGCCTCCTCCAACAGGGCATCCTCTACCAGTGCATACACCGCAGCACCCTTCAGGTGTTGCAGTGTGCGGCGGTACTGCCCCACATTTTTCAGCCAATAACTTTGTACATCGTGCCATTGTGGCCGTATTGCCTGCATGCGGGCAACCACTTTTTCATGGCTTTCACAGCCCAGAATAAATGGCCCCTTTTGGTGTTCAAACCTATCCCAGTCTAAACACACCTGCCCTTTTAGCACGGCACCATAGCCACTGCCGGGGCGCAGCGCCGCAATGCGGTCTGTCAGCGCCAACATCTGTTGTTCGTTTTCTGCCGCACGCGACAAATATGCAAACGGAAACGCCCCGCAGTCTTCCCACAAAATTGTAATGCGCGGGTCTACCTTTTCAATTTCAGTTAAGCGGTTTTTCACACTGGTGGCATGCAGCCCAAACTGAATGTTTAGCCCCGGCCACCGCTGCAACATGGCCCCACCCACGGTGTTGACCCATTTTACCACCGCTTCGGCGATCAGCACCCCGTTGATTGTCTCTTCTTCGGTTTCGGTAAACGACTGAATATAAATACCATCCCCGCCCGCATTCGCATAATCGCGGGCATAAATTTCAACGGCCTGTTTTTGCCACCGCATTAGCTCTTGCGGCGAAGCGAGGTCAACCGGCTCATCCCACCCCCAAGAGTAGCCAAAAATCACCTTAATGCCGTAGCTGTGAAAACAGTTTACCACTTTGGCTAGGTTTAAGGGGGCATAGTCGTTCCATAAAACAACGGCGTTCAACCCCAGCCGGGCCATATTTTGGGCAAATTTGTGATAATCATAAATGCAGTGCCCCCAGGTCCAGATACCGCGTTCAGCAAATGCCGGGGCACTTACCTGCTCATACGCCGGCATGGGGCCGCTGAACAGTGCTTTAAAATAGGGCATGTGGTCTTTATTCTGCCGTGCCAGCGGCAGGTAGCAGTTTACAAAGTGTACGGCGGCGTAAATAGCCTGTGCCGGGCCGCTGCCCACCAGCAGCACTACCTGCCTGCCCGGTGAAAACGGGCTTTGCGCTACCCGAACTAAGTACCCATTTTGCGGCACCTCTTCTTGCCGCACCAGCTGGGCCAACAACGGGTTGCTTTGCCTTGTGCCCACCAGCAGCAAAGACGCGCTTTGCGTGTCGGTCGTGTTTGCTGCACATTCTGCCGTTAAAATGTAGGGCACTTCACGGGATACCCCCGCATACAATAGCTCTGTCGCCCGGCGTTCCGGGCCGCGGTATTCCCCGCAGATCACTTTCCACCGGTCGCATCCATAGGAATGACGGTCCATTCGCCGACCCCTCCTGTTTTTCCTCTTGCATCATCTGTGTTCCCATGTTATCATAAAAATTGGCCGCAAAGTGCTAAAATTTTATTCATTTTTAACACTGTATTGACATCTTGCCGGATACCTTATTGGGGCAAAGGGGGCTGATGAAATGTTGGACAACAGTTTTCAGGTGCGCTATGACAAATTGCCTATTGCGACCTATGCCATTTCAGAGCCGCCGCTCGCCGCCGCCGTGCCGTTTATGCTCACCCACCACCACAGTGAATTTGAGGTAATTGCCGTGGCAAGCGGGCAGTGCGAGGTGACGATTGACCAAATTTTGTACACGGCAACCGCCGGGGATTTAATCCTGATTCCCCCTTACTCGCTGCACAGCGGGTGCATGTTGCCCGGCGGCGCGTTTTCGCATTTTTGTTTTTGTTTTGATTTACAATTGCTGCAAGAACCAAGCTTGTTCAAACAATTTGAAAGCGGGTATTTAGACGTGACACGTATTTTGCGTCACGGCGACACGGGCTGCGAAGAACTGTATGCCGCGGCGCTGTTTGTGTACCGCCAGTGCCAGCAGCACAAGCACGGGTGGGAGCTTGTGGTGCGCGGCGAGCTGCTTTACATGATGGGCTTGTTAGAGCAGCTGGGCCAGATTTTCAGCACGGCGCACGGCAGTGACACTCGGGCAGATTTTGGCGCGCTCACGCTGGATTTACTGAGCCACAGCTATTCTTCTGACATTACCTCTAAAGACATTGCGGCACAGCTGTCTTACAGCCAAAGCTATTTTTGCCGGCTGTTTCGCGAAAATTTTTCCCTCAGCTTTCAAGAATACCTTTGCCAGTACCGCCTGTGCAAAGCACGCCTGTTGCTGGCCCAAAATGCGCTTTCGGTAAGCGCCGTTGCTACCAAAGTAGGGTTTCATAACCTCAGTTATTTTGCAAGGCTGTTTCGCCGCTTGTACGGGTGCAGCCCCAAACAGTTTCAAACCATGCAGTCGGGCCCAACCGAAACCTACGCTTATTACCTTGGCACTGCCGTGCAGCACCCCAAAGGGCCGGCTGCGCCGGATACGCTATAAAATCACCCCTTATATTTTGTGCCTGCGTTGCGCCTGTTTACTCGCCTGTTGTCTGCTGTGGGCGGTTATACCGGGGTAAGGGTTTGTTTTTTACCTGCCGCCAGCCACAAGGGTTGCCGCCGCGGCATTTTATAAACTACCTGCACAAATTGTTTACTGTGGCGGGCAACACCCGTCAATACTTACGCACAAATACAATGTCACCCCGGGGCATCTGCCCCGGGGTGACATTGTATTTTTTTATTTGGTCATTTGCCCCGCGTTAAGCGAACCAATGGTTTTTATAAAACCTCAGTCCACGATCAGCAGTTTTGCGCCCTTTACCGTGTGCGAGCGGTGGGGGTCGCTGTTTTCCGCCACTTGGTAGCTCATCCCGGCCGTCATGCAAAACTCTCTGCCGTCCTGCAACCGGGTACACAGTTCGCCCTCCAGCACAAACAGCACATGGCCGCGGCTGCACCAGTGGTCTGCCTCATAGCCCGGCGTATACTCCACCATCCGCACGCGGATATTGCCCTGCTCAAACGTGCGCCAGTACGCCATGCCGGTGATGCCGGGGTGCTCGGTGGGGGTAATTTCATCCCATTTCGTCGTGCAAAAAGGCACCTCTTCTATTTTCATGCTTTCACGCTCCCTGCCAGTTTTTTACTTAGTGTAGCACAATTTTTAAAAAAGAAAAGGCTCTGCCTGCCCGCCGCTTTGCGCTTGCTGCGGGGCGCGGGCCCATATTGTGCAAATTTGTAAGGTTAAGTTGACTTTTGAGTTGACATGTTCTATTATTTTGTCAGGTTAACCTTACCACACGAAAGGAGCCGCGATGAAAAACAGAATTCGGCAGCTGCGTGAGGCGCTGGGTATCACACAGCAGCAACTGGGCGCGCTGGTGGGCACGTCGCGTCAAGCCATCAACGCGCTGGAAAGCGAAAAAAACGAGCCCTCGATCTGGCTTGCCTACGACATTGCCCGGGCGTTTGGCCGCCCCATTGAGGATGTTTTTTTGTTTGAAGCCAGTGAAAGAAAATCCCGTGCAGAAAAAAGCAGGAGGCATTTAGATGGCCCTGAGAGAAATACGCACCTTTGATGATACTTTTTTACACAAACACAGCCGCCCGGTGGCAGAGGTGGACGACCGCATTCGCACCCTGCTGGATGATCTGGCCGAAACCATGTACCACACCCAACACGGCGGCGGGCTGGCGGCCTGTCAGGTGGGGGTGCTGCGCCGGGTGATCGTGGCCGACATGGGCAGCGGATTGCTGAAGCTGGTCAACCCGCACATCACGTTTGCCGAAGGGGAACAACTGGTGGTAGAGGGCTGTTTAAGCTACCCCGGCCGGTGGGCCCATGTGCAGCGGCCCCAAACGGTGCGGGTAGAAGCACTGGACGAAAACGGCGTGCCGGTGAACCTTGAGGCCACAGACGCCCTTGCAAAATGCCTGTGCCACGAAATTGACCATTTGGACGGCATCGTTTTGGCCGACCGCGCGATCGACTATGTCAGCCTGCCGTAATATCCCGGCAGGCCTAGCGGGCAAGGCCTGCCAAAAAGCGGTCGATCTGCAAATTGGCGCTTTGCGTGTGCTGCGCGTGCCAGGCGCTGTTATCCGCATCTAAAAAGCCGTGCGCCGCGCCAAATGTGCCAAGCTGCACGCCGGGTTTACTTTGCAACTGCGCCAGCACCGGCGGCAAGGCAAACGAGTCGTTTTCAGCAAATAAAAGAAATGACGGGCAGGCGGGGGTAAGGGCGGTGTATTGCCGGATGCGCGAGCCGTAACAGGCCACAATGCCGCTGCACAGTGGGTTTTCGCAGCAGCGCCACGCCAGTGTCGCGCCCACGCTATACCCCACGACCACCACTTTGCCGCACTGCCCGTGCAGCCGGTTGACTAGGGCATTCACTTCGGCAGCTCTCTCAAACCCGCCGGTACCCATAAAAAAGCGGTACGCTTCGTCCGCCTGCCGGTAGGTAAACGCGGGCCGGTGCAATAAATCGGGGCAAACTACCTGCCACCCGGCCGCCGTAAACCGGGCGCACTGGCGGCGCATAAACGCATTGACCCCATAAATTTCGTGCAATAGTACCAGTGCCGGTTTGCCCTGCATCTGCACCGCCCCTTTTTGTTTTTGCCTGCTTTTCACTATACTACAAACGATTCAAAAACGCAGCACTTGCCGTGCTGTGTTTTTAGTTTCTACCACCGGCACAATGCCACTGCCCGTTTTTTACAAGCTGCAATTTTGCGGCCCCACGCGCTGTAAAAGCCTGCCGTTTGCCCGCACCCGCACAAAGCCCCCACGGTTGCACTGGCCCGCCCTTTGGGCCCCTTGCCAGAAGGCCCCGGCGCACTGTGCGCCAATAGCCGGCAAAAAATTTTTTGGGGCCCAACCCGTTTTACAACATACAAACGCCCGCTTTGGCGGCCATTACCGGCTGCCAAAGCGGGCGTTTGTAAAAATATTATAACTGCGCTGCACGGTGCCGGGCCTTTGGGGCTTTGGCTATACAGTGCCTGCTGCTTAAAAAGGGGGTTTTATGGCCTTACTAGACGCCTACTCTTTTTCTGCGCCCTCTGCCGCGCGCCCCGTTTTTTCGCGAATCAAGTTCTGGTACCAGTAAAACGACTTTTTGGGGATGCGGCGCAGTGTGCCTGTGCCGTCGTTGTGCTTATCCACATAGATAAACCCGTAGCGTTTTTTCATTTCGCCGGTGCCCGCGCTGATGCAGTCAATGATGCCCCAGCTCAGGTACCCCATGCAATCCACACCGTCGTTTATCGCATCTTCCATCGCCGCAATGTGCGCCTTGGTATACTCAATGCGGTAGGTATCGTCAATGCTGCCGTCTTTCACTTCATCCGCACAGCCAAGGCCGTTTTCTACAATAAAGATAGGCTTGTGGTACCGCTCGTACAGCTCGTTCATCGTGATGCGCAGGCCAAGTGGGTCGATCTGGCGCCCCCAGTCTGAAATTGTAAGGTAGGGGTTGCGCAGCGTTGCCACCGCGTTGCCGTCCACCTTTTCCACCACCGTGTCTGCGGCGGCGGCAAGGCGGGACGAATAGTACGAAAACCCGATGTAATCCACCGTGTTTTCACGCAAAATCTGCGCATCCTGCGGCTGCATCTCTACCGTTACGCCCTTTGCCTCAAATAACGCGCGGGCATACCCCGGGTAAGCACCCCCGGCCTGAATGTCGCTGAAAAAGTACGTCTCGTGTGTTTTTTGCAGGGCGGCAAACACGTCTTCCGGCCGGCAGCTGTATGGGTAATAGGTGCCCGCGGCGATCATGCAGCCAATTTGTGTGTCGGGCGAAATTTGCCGCGCCAGCTTTGTGGCAAGGGCACTGGCGACCAGCTGATGGTGTGCCGCCTGATATTTTATCTGCCATTCGTTTTCGCCCGGTTCAATTTTTACCCCGGCAAACAGCGGCACATGCAGCACCATATTGATCTCGTTAAAGGTCATCCAGTACTTTACCTGCTGGTGATACCGCTCAAACAGCACCTTGCACAGACGCAAATAGCAGTCGACCATCCGCCGGTCCCGCCAGCCGCCAAATTTTTGATACAGCGCATACGGCGTGTCAAAATGGCAGATCGTCACGACCGGCTCAATGTCATATTTTTTGCACTCGGCAAACAGCGCGTCATAAAACGCAAGGCCCTCCGCGTTTGGGGTCTCCTCTTCCCCATTGGGGAAAATTCTTGTCCAGCTGACCGAAAGGCGCAGCGCGCGCACCCCCATTTGGGCCAAAAGCGCGATGTCCTGCGGGTATTGGTGGTAAAAATCTGTTGCCTCGCGGCTGGGGTAATACGGGTACGGCTGCTCTAAATCGCCGGGCTGTGCATTCCACAACACTTTTTTTCTGCCATTTTCCATGTCCGGCACAAGGTCCAGCACCGAAAGCCCGCGGCCATCTTCGGCATAAGCGCCTTCACACTGGTTGGCAGCCAGGGCCCCGCCCCAGAGAAACTCTTTTTTCATTGCCACCTCAACCAATTTCCAGCACAGGGGTCTGCGTTTCCACCGGGCCTTCGACCATCGGTTTGACCTCAAAAAACTCCTGCGTGTTCAGCACGATCATGCAGACGACGGGGTCATACCCTGCCGCTACAATTTTGTCCAAATCAAAGCGAATCAGCACGTCGCCCTGCTTCACTTCGTCATTGTTACCCACGCAGGCTTCAAAATACTGCCCGTCCAGCTTCACGGTGTCAATGCCAACGTGCAGCAGATACTCCACACCGCTCTCGTCCACGATGCTGATCGCGTGTTTTGTCTCAAACAGGTTCAGCACCCGGCCGTTGACAGGGCAAAGCAGTTCGCCGGTTTCGGGCTGGATTGCGACCCCCTTGCCAAGGATTTCGTTGGACACCGTGGTGTCGTTTACTTTAGAGAGGGGCATTGCCGTGCCTTTGACCGGGCTTTTGACCTGAATGGAATGAGCCAGCGCGGCGGGCAGGGGCTCTGCCGATTTCGACAGTGCTTTTTCACCCATCTCGTAATCAACTTTTACAAACATCACGATCAAGAAGGTCACCACAAAGCCGATGCCGATAGAAATAAAGGCGTTGATGATGTTCATGGGGTCTTCGCCGATAAACAGCGCAAAGGTGGCAAGGCCGGGGGCACCCGGTGCGTAGCGCACAACGTGGTTCAGGCCTGCATACAAACCGCCGATGCCGCCGCCTGCCATAACGGCAAACAGCACTTTTCTGTTTTTGATGGTCACGCCGTACAGCGCGGGCTCGGTAATGCCAAGCAGCGCGGAAATACCGGTGGAAATGGTGAGCTGGCGGGTGGCTTTGCTTTTGGTTTTTACCGCAATGGCCAGCGACGCCGCACCTTGGCAGATGTTAGAAACAAAGCTGGCCGGGCCGTAAAAGGCCTCGTAGCCAAAGGTTGCATAAGACTGCATCAGCAGCGGCACAAACGCGCCGATGTGCATGCCGGTCAAAACCAGCAGCGGGAAGAAAGTACCCATAATGGTGGGCGCAAGCCAGCTGGCGTGCACATCCAAAAACGAAATTGCGCCCGCAAGCCCGCTGCCAAGGAAGTTGCCGATCGGCCCAAAGAAAATCAGCGTAATGGGCATGACGATCAGGCAGGTCAGCAGCGGCTTTGCCATAAAGCGAATTACTTTTGGGGTAACTTTTTCGACAAACCGCTCGACATAGGACATAAACCACACGCCAAAAATGGCCGGCAGCACGCTGGAGGAATACGACACCAGCCGCACGGGCAACACACTGAGGAAGTGCACCGGCTCGCCCGCCGCGACCATGGCGACAAAGTTGGGGTGGATCAGCACTGCGCCAATGGCAGCTGCAATAAACGGGTTGGCGTGCAGCGTTTGCGCGGTGGAAAACGCCACCAAAATCGGCAAAAAGTAAAACGCCGCGTCGCCCATAAAGTTTAAAATGACATAGGTCTGGCTGGTTTTTTCCAGCAGGTGGGCAACGTTCAGCAAAATGATGAGCGCTTTGATCATGCCGCCTGCCACAAACAGCGGGATGAGCGGGGCAAAAATGCCGGACAGCTTGTTCAGCAAATTCTGGATAAAGCTGTGCTTGCCGCTTTCTTTTTCGGGCTCGCTGGTGATCGTGCCCTGTGCCTTGATGGCGTTTGCGACATGCACGACATCCATGCCGATGATGATCTGGTATTCACCGCCGCGGTTGACCGCACCGATGACACCATCGATTTTTTTTACTTTTTCAAGATCTACTTTGCTCTCGTTCTTAAAATTGATGCGCAATCTGGTTGCGCAGTTTGTCAAAAACGAAATGTTATCTATTCCGCCAACTGACTGCAAAATTTCTTTTGCGATGTTTTCGTAATTCATCTCATTCTCCCTTTAAATGTACTTTATTTCAGCCTGCAATCTGTGCGGCCCCGGGCCCTTGGGGCGCACATTGCCTGCGAAATTCAACTTTAGTAGTTGCTTTTACTCAACCTACGCACCTGAAAAATCAGAAACGCCTTGTCCTCACCGGAGAGGAGCAGACCAAACCCCACTTCACAATATTTTTTGATTTTTTCCACACAGCGTGCTTCGCTTGGCCATTTTTTTGCCAAAAACGAATACACCTCTTCCGCATCATTTTGGGGTTGCTTTTCGAGAAAACCTTTTAAAAAGAATTTTAACGTGCTGACAAATTGCCCATAGCTTGAGTTTTTTTGGCTCATATTTATTTTGTATTCGTATTTGATGATGTTGATAATGCCAAACAGCATTTTGGCCTCGGTAATGGTGTTGCTCATTTCCGGGCTGGTTTCGTTGTTGACCACATGCAGTGCCAAAAACCCCGCTTCATCCTCCGGCAGCCGGATGCCCAGCCGCTTTTCAATAATGTCCAGCGCCTTTAGGCCAATCGCGTACTCCTGCCGGTAAAACTCCTGTATCTCCCACAGCAGGCCGTTTTTTACCGCCGTGTTTGTATAAAAGCGTTCAATGGCAAAGTTGACGTGGTCGGTAATGCCAATATAGATATTGTCATCCAGTGTTTTCCCCAGGGTATCCTTTGCGTATTGTATGATCTCGTTGCACACCGAAATATGCTCATATGGGATACGCTGTACCAACAGTTCCAGCTTGTTTTTGGTCTCCGACGTGGAGCCAACATAAATTTTATCGATTTTATCTTTGTCCACCACATCGCCAATATGTGTTTTAAAGCCGATGCCACACCCGAAAACGATCACGTCCTCGCCTTTTTCGTTTTCAGAGTGGACCAGATTGTTGTTGATGATCTTGGTTACACGCAACTTTCCCTCACCTCTCTTTATTTCTGAAATTCTCTGTAGCGCACACGTGCGGCAACGGTTGTGCCCGCAGAAAATAAAAAAACCAAGACGAACAGACACTAAAAAGCGCCAATTCGTCTTGGTAAAGCCCACAATAAAGCGGTGACAACCCAATTGGTATTAAATTATTAATGATGTTATCAGTTTTTTTACAATTTGTCAACATTTCACAGTGCCAATAAAAAGCCCAAACTTCTGTTACACTTTACCAATAGGGCTTTTTTGTGCATTCCACCGATCGCCTTTTCAAGCACAGCAAGGCGGCCCCTGCCGTAGGGTAACCGCAGGGCCGGTGCAGCGGTAACGCATGCCGTAAAACCGCCTCACCGCGCCGTGCGCCCTGTTTGCACACCGTTTTATTTGCGGTTTTATTTGCTGTTACACCTTACCCAAAAGGGCCTGCCTGCTTTTTAGCGGGCCTGCCTTAGAGGCACTGCCACAAATTTTAGGGGTTCGCACCGCAATTTCAAAGTGCGCTGCCCTACCGGGCGGGTTTACAGCCGCTCGTTTTACTGGGCAAGTGTTTCTTCGCCCGTCATGACCCAACTGTCATCCACCTTGGTGAACTCCAGTTTTTCGGTGTGGTCAAACGCGTCAAACAGGTTAAACTTCACCGTGACATACTGCTTGCCGTCTTTTTCTTCAAGGTACTGCAAGCTGGTTAAATCGCAGGTCATGGCGCCGTAGCCCCTTGCGCCCCTCACGAGATAAAGCTGGCCGTCATACTCTAAAAAGTCGTTCGAAAACCATTGGTCGATGATGCTTTGCGACAGGTATTTTTTTAAATAGTCGGCTACCTCGGCATTTGTTTTGAAGTTTGTTACCGGGTAATAAGAGGTGTATGCGGGGTCGATATAGTAGTCACCGTATTTGCTCTCTTCCCCCTGTTTGAACAGCAGGGCAATTTTACCGGTGCCGCCGGCATAGGCGCTTTCACTTTCGTAGGCCGCAAGATACACAGTGTCCATATCTGCCTGTGCGCCAAAAACTTCTTGCACACAGGCATCAAGGCAGCTGACATTCGGCGTGATGTCTTTTAAAAACGTTTGCTCATCAAACGGGCTTGCTTTTGGTGCGCCACCGCAGGCTGCCATTAAAAAAAGCATGCATGCTGCGAGGGCCAGTATTGCTGTTTTTTTCATCGTCATTCTCCTTTTTTGTAAAACGGGCCTGCCACTACCCGCGTGGTATCTGCGGGCAGTGTGTCTGCCGCCCCTTTGGTGCCGGTTGCCGTACCCTTGCGGGGCTGTCAACGTTTCTGCTTTTGCTTTTTTGCCCATGCTATTTTTTTGCCCGGCACTTTGCCTTTGGGGCACTGCGGTTGTTAAGCGGCACCCAGCGCCCCCCTGTTGTTGGGGGCAGGCGTGCCGCCGCACACCGCAACCGGCCTGTAAAAATTGCACTGATGCGGGCCGCACTGCACCATTGCCCCGCGCGCACGGTTACCCCGCAGCCCCAAACGATCCGTTTTTGCTGCCCTGCGGCTATGGGCTTCTTCTGCTGCAAGTTTAGCACAAACAAAGCGCGGCTGTAAATCTGCATTTTATTGTGGCGCAAAACCGGCCGCCCCGGCACACTCGCGCGCCGGGGCGGCCGGTTTTACAAAATAGAAACGGTGGCAGCACCATAAGCCGCAATACGGTACCCACAAACAAATCAGCGCGCGGGGCGTTTTACCTGTTTAAAACAGGCGGCCGGTTGGATAACAAAAAAGCGGGCACCTTTTTAAAAGGGTGCCCGCCGGTGTTTTTTTGTTTTTTCTTTTTAAAGGGCAAAACTCTGCCTAGGCAGCGAGGGCTGTAAAAAAGAACTTGCGGTTACGCAAAAACACGACAAGGTAAAACACTGCGACAGCAAGCAATAGAATTTCAAAGACCATGGTAACGGCAGCGGGCCCCGCATGAAGCATTGAAAGGCCAACATAACCGGATGCCTGCGTCGCTTTGACTGCCCCGGCACCGCCGCTTGCAGCAACTTCAGAAAACGCCCATACAACATAGGCCACTTTGGCAACCAGCAGCGAAACTAAAAAGGCCAGGTTGCACCAAAAACTAAACGCATCGTATTTGCGCAGCGCAAAAAAGGCGGCTACGCAAAGCACAAGCGCAAGGCAGTTTAAAACGAAGAAAGGCACCAGCCAGCTTAGTGTTTGAAATTGAAGTACCAACAACATAAGCTGCAACAAGGCAATAATGGGCAGCAATACGCTGCCGTACAGCCCCAGCCCGGGGATTTTTTTACCATAGGCCTCTTGTTTTTTGCCGAGAAGTTCGGATGAAACGCTCATGAAAATGCTTCCTTTCTAAACTTAAACTGCTTTATAAATTCACATGTGGGGCACGCCCTGCCCCCCGGCCACAATTCACCTGTGGATATGGACTGTTTTAAAATTCCAAATATAACCAATCGCAGTATAGCACTTTTGGGGGGGATTGGCAATGGAAGGCGGTTTGCTGGGGAAATAATTATGCTTTGCAACTTGTAAGTACTTCTTCAACAGTTTTTCGCACTACATAATTTGCATCTACAAATGCTTTTTTAATGATATAATCAAAGGTTCTTGGATCAACATCTTTTACCCGAACAATATTCCTTAATATTTTATTCTTGATATATACATTATCAACATCCATTCGCTTTACTAGTTGATTGTTAATGATATTCTTATTTACCGGATTCTTTAATAGCAAAAACAAAATTTGAACTGCGTTCCAACGAATATCCAAATCTGATTTTGCACACCATTCTATTGCCCTTTGTAATATAATATGTTCCAACAAGGTATCAGTCTCGGACAGGGTTTCTGCTTTTAAATAATTCAAAAAGGCTTTGCTTGCTTTTCTATTTGATAAAACATCATCCCCAATATCAGCCAACGCATTGAGTAATTCGCTTGTAATTTCCTCTCCTAAACAGTGGTACAAAAGAAATGCAGAAAACCGGAGATTCGTCTCATTTAAATTTGTCATAATCGCTTTTGCGGATTCTATCCGGGGTTTATTCAACAATAATTCCGCTATTTTTTCTTTTTCCTGTTCCTTTATCATTGGGCGCGATCTAACTAAGTAAATCAGCAGCTCAATTGCGTCCATTTTTGTTTCAATAGTTTGGTTTTCCCTTAATAATGTCTCGCAAGAAGCTATAAAGACCGAATGAATTAAATCATCACAAAAAGTCGCTGAACTTTGTCGCAAAATATTTTTAATTGTAATATGCGGCCGGTTTGCATGAGCAGAAAAACATCCGTTTTTTCCTTGTCTCTCATTGTCTTTTAAAATTTGTTCAGTCTGTAATCTTACAAACTCTGGCATATCATCGTTTTCTTTATCAGTCGTTTCCAACCGGTATGCATCATTATAAAAGTTAGGCATTTCTTCTGCGATACATTTATCTAAATCTTCTGTTTGAGATTTGAATTTTTTGCGAAGTGTGTATAGTGCCGATTCTATATTTGGAATTTGCGTCCTTTCTTCAGGATTTTTCACAATCATAATAATAGCATTCAATAGTTCAGCTACCTGTATAGCAGATGCTCGGTCAAAATTTATAGCATCGCGAATTAAGCTAAACATGTTATTGTAAAATGCTCGTTTATTTTTGTAAATGCATTTACATACAATTTCAATCAATTGGTCTTGCGAAATGCGCAAACTATTAGCTTCTAAAGCAGAAAAAATGTGACTACCAATTCTAACTATGGAATTCTCGCCTTCACTCCATTCTAAAATTAATTTGTTTAATTCAATCCATGCATCCTCAAATACTTTGTCGTCCATATAGTAGCCAACCACTCTAAAGGCTTCTAATTTAGCAATAACTCTTTGATACTCTATTCTTTGATTGTCCGCAAAAGAGTATATTTCTCTTGCATCACTTGCGTTCATTTTGCTATGCAAATCTTCAAAGCGACGAAAGACAGCGTCAATTTCTTCTGTCTTTCCATCAATTATGGTAGTTTCTAAAAGCAGTTTTTTCGTGTTCCAATTTGGATATCTTGTTGAAAAATAAAACACCAAATACTTCACACGCTTATACAATATTTGTATATGCGTAAGAGAACCATTGTACATTGCCAATACAAAAGCTTCTGCAAGGGGCCTTATGTGCTTTTCCATGCTATTTCCATATATAATCATATTAGGAGATTGCATTTTAAATTTTATTGTTTCTTCGATAATCTCTTCATAATAATTGCTATCAAACCTATCTAATAATGGATAGTAAAGTAAAGTGCGACTATTGGTTAGCTCTTGTTGATATTTTTCTTTTCTTGAAGGCTTTTTGTGACTCTCTTCGAAAGCGAAAACTTGATTGCGTAAATCGATCAAAATATCTTTAATAATCCATTCATCCAAATCATTCTTTTTAGCCAGTTGTAATGCCTCTTCCAATTTTTCGATACAGCTTTTTTGTTTACCCAAATAATACTCTTTAATCGCTTCATATCTCTTCTCTATTACCTCAAAATATTTAGCAGATTGCTGTTGCTTAACCTCGAACAATAAAGAATTAAACTGCTCTATATTAATATCTTTTCCTTCAAAAAGTACTGGCAAAAAATCTGCACATAATTCATCTATGTTTTTTGTTTCTTTCTCTTCACACTTTTCCGTTTCCACTTTCTTTTCTTCATCAAATGAATACTCTAAAATTAGTTTATTAAAGTATTCAATGCAATTGTCAATATTCGCCAATAATTCTTTTTTCACAGCATCGCTTTTGTATACTGAAAGTTCCATATTTTCGATATCCATAGTTTGCTTTTCTGCGTGTTCACCATCCCAAGATAAGCAACCCTTGCAATATTGCTTATATATCAAAATCAAATCTTCAAGTAAATCCGTGGCCCCGCTTTTGATAATACCTTTAAAATCATGTATGGTTACACTTTTTGCATATTTAGCCCCTTTAAGGCTTTTTTGTAGTGGTGTTTCTTCCTTTACAATTTGGTCACAAAAATAAAATAAAGATTTTTTATTATACTTTTTTGCCACATCAATTTCTTTTTGGACTCCATCTGAAACTCCATCACTATTGTCTATTAAAAAAATGCACACATCAGAATCTTCCAATCCAGATGTGTAGTGTCTCCCGGCCGTAATAGTTGAAGCCCCTCGGGTTTCAAAAGTATAAACTTTGGCAAAACCGGTTGATTCAATTAATAACTTAAGCGCTTCACGCACATAATTATATTTCTGTTTTTCAGGTTCGTCCCCGCATTCAGAGCTTATGAATACTTGTATTTTTGTTTCAGATATAATCATCATACACCCCTTATAAAATTGGCTTCGCCACTTCCCTTATGGATTATATGAATATTATATCAAAAGCGGAAATGTTGTGCATAGAGTCAATACACCAAATTATTCCTTTTATAATTGTGTATTCTATTTTCAAATAACAAAAGGACTTATTTTTTGCTTATGCAAAAAATAAGTCCTTTTTGGTGCGCCTGACTGGATTCGAACCAGCGGCCTTCCGGGTCGGAGCCGAACGCTCTATCCAACTGAGCTACAGACGCATTGATGGTGCATTTAATATGATACCATAAATTTTGTTTTTTGCAAGCGCGTTGTGCCAATTTGCGCCGCAGTGGCGCGGCGCGCGTTTTTGCCGCGGCGCAAAAAAACAGGGCCCCGCGGGGGCCCTGTTTTGTGTGTTTGTGCGTTTAGTTTTAGCGCGCGCGGCTGTCGATCTCGGCACGAATGGCCGTGATAAAATCGGCCAGCGGCTTTACGCCGCCGTTTTCCTCTTTGCGGGCGCGCACCGCGACCGTACCGGCCTCGGCCTCTTTGTCGCCCACCACCAGCATGTAGGGGATTTTTTGCATCTGCGCCTCGCGGATTTTGTAGTTCATCTTCTCTGCGCGCAGGTCCACTTCTGCCCGCACACCGGCGGCTTTCAGCGCGTCGACCACCTGTGTGGCATAGGCGTGGTGGCTTTCGCTGATGGGGATGACCTCTACCTGTACCGGGGCCAGCCATGTGGGGAACGCACCGGCAAAATGCTCGGTGAGGATGCCGATAAAGCGCTCGATGCTGCCAAACACCACGCGGTGGATCATGACCGGGCGGTGCTTTTGGCCGTCGGCGCCGGTGTACTCCAGCTCAAAGCGCTCGGGCATCTGCATGTCCAGCTGGATGGTGCCGCACTGCCAAGTGCGGCCAATGGCGTCCACGAGGTGGAAGTCGAGCTTCGGGCCGTAAAACGCGCCGTCGCCCTCGTTGATCTCGTAATCGCGGCCCAGCTCTTCAATGGCTTCGCGCAGCGCATCGGTTGCGGTATCCCAGTCTGCCTGTTCGCCAATGTGGTCTTCCGGCATGGTGGAAAGCTCGATGTGATACTCAAACCCAAACAGCGAATACACCTGGTCGATCAGCTTCACAACGCCCTTGATCTCATCTTTCGCCTGCTCCGGTGTCATAAAGATATGCGCGTCGTCCTGCGTAAAGCAGCGCACCCGCATCAGGCCGTGCAACGCGCCGGACAGCTCGTGCCGGTGCACAAGGCCCAGCTCGCCCACGCGCAGCGGCAGCTCGCGGTAGCTGTGCGGCTGTGTTTTGTACACCAGCATGCCGCCCGGGCAGTTCATCGGCTTCACGCAAAAATCCTCGTCGTCAATGACGGTGGTGTACATGTTGTCCTTGTAGTGGTCCCAGTGGCCGCTGCGCTCCCACAGGGCACGGCTGAGGATGATGGGGGTGCTGATCTCCTGATAACCGGCCTCTTTATGAATTTCACGCCAATAGTCGATCAGCGCGTTTTTGAGGATCATGCCCTTCGGCAGGAAGAACGGGAAGCCGGGGCCCTCCTCCAGCAACGCAAACAGTTGCAGCTCTTTGCCCAGCTTGCGGTGGTCGCGGCGCTTTGCCTCTTCCAGCATGTTTAAGTGGGCTTCCAGCTGGCTGGCCTTGGGGAACGCCGTGCCGTACACGCGGCACAGCATGGCCTTGCTGGCATCGCCGCGCCAGTAGGCGCCGGTGGCGCTGGTCAGCTTGATGGCGCGGATGGCGCCGGTGCTCATCAGATGCGGCCCGGCGCAGAGGTCGGTAAAGTCGCCCTGACGGAAGAACGACAGCTTTTCGCCCTTGCCGGCGTGCTCTTCCAGCAGCTCCAGCTTATACGGCTCGTCTTTTTCCAGCACGCGCGCTTCGTCTGCCGACAGCAAAAACTGCTCAATGGGCTCGTCCTCTTTGACGATCTTTTTCATTTCGGCTTCAATTTTTTCAAGGTCGTCGGCCGAAAACGGGGTGGCAACGTCGAAATCGTAATAAAAACCGCCGTCGATGGCGGGCCCGATGGACAGCTTGACCTGCGGGAACAAATGCCGCACGGCCTGTGCCAGCACGTGGCTGGCCGAATGCCAAAACGGCTTTTTGCCGTCTTTATCGTCAAAGGTCAAAATTTCAAGGTGGCAGTCCTGCTGCAACGGAGTGCGCAGGTCAACGACCTTACCGTCTACCTTGCCGCAGGTGGCAGCCTTGTACAGCCCGGCGCCCAGCGATTTTGCAACCTCTGCAACCGAGGTGCCCTGCTCAAACTCTTTGACAACATTGTCTTTTAATGTAACTTTGATCATGCGAATGACCTCCCTTTTGGTTTTGTGGTGCCCCAAATTGAACTTGTACTGCCGGGGGGGGCCTGTTTGCGGGACAAAACAAAAAGGACCCACCCCATTCGGGATGAGTCCTGTGACCCACGGTTCCACCCGCATTGCACCGCTGTGCGCGGTGCCGCTCGTTGTGGGGAATAACGGCCCCTGCCGGCAGGGGTTCACCCCTGCACTCCGCGGCGGTAAGCTGCAATGTGTCGCCGTGCGGTGCTTTCAGCACTTGGCCCCGCTCTCTTTCCGGTCACTTTGCCGCCCATGTCCGCGTCAACGCTTTTTGTTGTATCGCCAAATACTGTCTTGCATTTGGTAACCCATATTTTACACCTGCGCGGCAGGCTTGTCAACAGGTGGCGCACACAACAAACCGGCCCGCCGCAAACGGGTTTGCGGCGGGCCGGGCACACCATAAAAAACGGTGTTGTTACGTGATTAGGCGCGCAGGGTAAACTTGGACAGCTCTTCTTTCAGCAAGTCTGCCTGGGCCGAAAGCTCTTCGCTTGCCGCAGCGCTTTCTTCTGCCGCGGCCGAGTTGTTCTGCACCACATTCGAGATCTGGTCGACCCCCTGCGTGATTTCGGCAATGGCGGACGACTGCTCTGCCGACGACTGCTCGATTTTCAAAATCGTCTCGTTGACATAGTTCATGTTTTCGGTGACGTTGCGCAGCGCCTCGGCGGTTTTGTCCGCAAGCTGGGTGCCCGCATCGACCTTTTGCACCGAGTTTTCGATCAGCTGTGTGGTCTGCTTGGCAGCGTCGGCAACCTTACCGGCAAGGTTGCGCACCTCGTCTGCCACCACCGAGAAGCCCTTGCCCGCCGCACCGGCGCGCGCGGCTTCCACCGCGGCGTTCAGCGCAAGGATATTGGTCTGGAACGCGATGTTGTCAATGACCTTGATGATGTTTGCGATCTGCTTTGACGACGTGTTGATGTCGCCCATGGCCTCGACCATCTGCTGCATCTGCGCGTTGCTGTCGCTGACATACCCCGCCGTTTGCCGGATGTGGCCCGATGCTTCGGTGACATGGCTGTTGTTGTCGGTAATTTTCTGCGACACGCTTTCAATCGCACCGGCAAGCTCTTCCAGCGAGCTTGCCTGCTCGGTTGCGCCCTGCGCCAGCTGCTGCGCGCCGGATGAGACCTGCCCGGCCCCGCTGTCCACCTGGTCGGCGGCGGCCTGCATGCGGGTCATCATGTCGTTGAGGGATTCTAAAATCGTATTGGCCGCAAACGAGATGGGGGCAAAATCCCCGGCGTACTCCGGCAGCTCTTCCACCGAAATATCCCCTTCGGACATGCGCAGCAGCATATCCGAAATTTCGTTGACCACCTTTTCAGTGCGGTCAAACGCATAGCGCAGCGATTGGGCAAGCTGCCCCATTTCATTTTTCGCTTCATAGGTGATCTGTGTGTCAAGGCGGCCGCGCTCAAACTGCGCCGCCACCTCCACCAGCTCTTTGATCGGCTCGTTGATGGCTTTTGAAATTGTGAGCCCCAGCAGCACTGCCGCAGCAAGGCTTACCACCAGTACGACCCCCAAAGCCGCAAGGCACACAACGTACAGGCTTTGGTTTGAAGCGCTTTTGGCCTGCGCAGCCGCATTGCTGTTGACAAAGACCTGGTTGAGCAGGTCGATCATCTGGTTTGTTTCTTTTGCGTTTGACTCCAGCGTGCTTTTGGCAATCTGCACGTCGCCTGCCTTGGCAAACTTCATCGTGCGCTCAATGGTGGGCAGAAAATTGTTGTTGTACAGCGTGTCCACCTGGGCAATCAGGTCTTTTGCGTCTTGCGAAGTCACTGCATTTTTATAGTTCTCTTCGTTGGTCGCAAAGGTTGCTTTGTCGGTTTCAATACTAGTCGCGATTTCATCCAGCTTGTCGTAATCGCCCGCATACACCACGGCATCGCGTGCCTCTGCCCGCATGCGCTGTGCCGTTTCCACCATGCTGGAGATGTATTCCAGCGGTTTGGTCTGCTCTTCGTACAGGGTTTTATCGGCAGCACTGATGCTGGACATCCCCACGATACCCACCGCGCCGATGATCACTGAAAGCAGCATCACCACGGCAAACCCAACAATGACCAGCCTTGAAATTTTAATGTTTTTCGCCAGGTTCAAATTTTTTCTTGGTTTTTTGATCTTCTTTTCCTTTGGCTGCCTGGCTTTATTCTTCTTGAGTTTCACGTTAAGTAATCCCTCCCAATAGTTTGCACCAAAAAGCATACCGAGCACATATTTCGTCTATTTATAATTATCGGTAACAAAACTTAAATAAAAAGCGAATTATAAAATTTTACAGAGACTTTATTTTCGACAATTTTCGCGCTTTGCTTTTGAGAGGCCCCCCTCTTTGCCTTTTCTGCCGCTTTGCTTTGCCACCGAACTGCCCTTTGTTTTGTAAGTTTTTTATTTTTGGAATTCTTTGGGATTTTATTGTAATAATATTACCTCTAATATTTTACCATATTTTTAGCATATGGTGCACCCTGCGGCACGGCTTCACAATTTATTTACTTGACAAATACGGGGTGCGCGCCGTAGAATGTGCTTAAAATAATTTACTTAAAATTATTTAGCTAAATTATTCTAATATTTTGACCGATCAAAGGAGTACAATTATGTTTGAAAAAATACGCGACCTGATGGTGGACACCCTGAGCTGCGACCTTGACTCTATCACCCCCAGCGCCCGCCTTGCCGAGGATTTGGACATTGACAGCCTGGATGCCGTAGAGCTGAACATGGCGATTGAAGAGGCAATGAACATCACGATACCCGACGGCGAGCTGATGAACCTGAAAACCGTGGGTGACATTGTGGCCTACCTTGAGGCGAACGCGGGCTGACCGTAACGCCCACAGGTAGAACAAAGGAGGCACCCCATGACACCACAGGAATTGCATACCCTCATGCAACAGTTTGAGGGCACGGCCCTGACCCGGCTGGAATACGAAGAACACGGCACCCGTGTCGTGCTGCAAAAAGGCGAAGCGGGCGGCGCCAATGCGGCCCCGGTCACAGCCAGTGTACCCGTCACCAGTGCGGCAGCGCCCACTCTACCGCAACCCCAAACCGCCGTAGCAGGCACAGGCAGTTTGATCACCGCGCCGCTGGTGGGCATTTTTTACGCCGCGCCCGCACCGGGGGCAGTGCCGTTTGCCGCGCCGGGCACCGCTGTGAAAAAAGGCGACACCGTGTGCGTGCTGGAAGCCATGAAGATGATGAACGACGTGCCCGCACCGTTTGACTGCGTGATTGAAGAGGTGCTGCTGAGCGACGGCGCACTGGCCGGGTTTGGCGACGGGCTGTTTCGCGTGCGGGAGCAGTGAGCCGATGCTGAAACGGATTTTAATTGCAAACCGCGGCGAAATTGCCGTGCGCATTTTGCGCGCCTGCCGCGAAATGGACATTGAAACGGTGGCCGTGTACTCGACTGCGGACGAAGCCGCGCTGCACGTGCAGCTTGCCACGCAGGCCGTTTGCATTGGCCCGCCCAAGGCGGCCGACAGCTATTTAAACCAAACGGCCATTTTGACCGCCGCACTGCAAACCGGCTGTGAGGCGGTGCACCCCGGCTATGGCTTTTTATCTGAAAACGCCGATTTTGCCGACCTTTGCGCCGCAAACGGGCTGGTGTTTATCGGGCCGTCGGGCGATGTCATCCGCCGCATGGGCAACAAGGCCGCGGCCCGCGCGCTGATGCAAAGCGCCGGGGTGCCGGTGGTGCCGGGCTCTGCCGGTGCGGTGGCAACGGCGCGGCAGGCGGCGGCCGAGGCAGAGCGCATCGGCTACCCCGTGCTGCTAAAAGCAAGTGCGGGCGGCGGTGGGCGCGGCATGCGCCGCGTACTGGAACCCGCGCAGCTTGCGGCGGCGTTTGCCGCCGCCGAGGCGGAGGCCATTGCCTGTTTTGGCGACGGCGAACTGTACGTGGAAAAGCTGGTGTTGCAGCCGCGCCACATCGAGTTTCAAATCATGGCCGATGGCATGGGGCATGTCGTGCATCTCGGCGAGCGGGATTGTTCGATCCAGCGCAAAAACCAAAAGCTGATCGAAGAATCCCCGTCGCACGCGCTGCAACCGGCGCTGCGGCAAGCCATGGGCGAAGCCGCCGTAAAGGCGGCCGCCGCCTGTGGGTACGAGGGGGCCGGCACGATTGAATTTGTGCTGGACAAAGAGGGGCATTATTATTTTATCGAGATGAACACCCGCATTCAGGTAGAGCACGGCGTGACCGAGCTGGTGACCGGGCTGGACCTGGTGCGCGAGCAACTGCGCATTGCGGCGGGGCTGCCGCTTTCGTTCACCCAAAGCGACGTGGTGCTGCGCGGCCACGCGCTGGAGGTGCGCATCAACGCCGAGGACCCTGCCGCCGGGTTTCGGCCCTCGCCGGGCACCACCGGGTTTTTGCATTTCCCCGGCGGGTGCGGCGTGCGGGTAGACTCGGCGCTGTACCCCGGCTGTGTGCTTAGCCCGTATTACGACTCGATGGTGGCAAAAATCATGGTGCACGCCCCGGGGCGGCTGGCCGCCATTCGGCGCATGCGCCGCGCGCTGGAAGAACTGGTGGTAGAGGGCTACCCCACCGGCGCCGACCTTGCCCATTTGATTTTGTACCACCCTGAATTTTTGCGCGGCGACTATGACACCAGTTTTTTAGAGCGGCATTTGGACACCCTGCTGCCGCTGGCCACCGTGCCGGAGGATGCCGATGAATGATTTTTTTGGCCGTCGCCGCCAGCGCTTGCTGCGCTTAAAGCTGCTGCGCGAGGGCGCGGCCCCACCGCCTTTACTGGCCGGTGCGCCACCGCTGGTGTGTGATACCTGTGGCAAAGAGGCCACCCGCGCGGCCTTTGCCAAAAACCTGTCTGTCTGCCCGCACTGCGGCGCGCACCGGCCCATTGGCGCCTACCAGCGCCTTGCACAACTGCTGGACCACGGCAGTTTTCGCGAGCTGGATGAAGCGCTGACGGCGGGTGACCCGCTGCAATTTGCGGGCTATACCGAAAAAAAACAGGCCTGCCGCGCGGGCACCGCATTGCACGAGGCGGTCGTGACGGCAAAGGGCAAAGTAGAGGGGCTGCCCGCCGTGTTTGCGGTGCTGGACAGCCGCTTTTTAATGGGCAGCATGGGTGTTGCCGTGGGCGAAAAAGTGGCCCGCGCCGCCGAGGCCGCCGCCAAGGCAAAGCTGCCGCTGATCGCGTTTTGCGCGTCGGGCGGCGCCCGCATGCAAGAGGGCATTTTGTCGCTGATGCAGATGGCCAAAACCGCCGCCGCCGTGCAGCAGTTTCAGCAGGCGGGCGGGCTGTACATCGTCTGCCTCACCCACCCCACCACCGGCGGCGTGACGGCAAGCTTTGCTTCGCTGGGCGACATCACGCTGGCAGAGCCCGGCGCATTGATCGGTTTTGCCGGGCCGCGCGTCATCCGCGAGACGATCGGCGAAGAGCTACCCGCCGGCTTTCAGCGGGCCGAATATTTGCAGCAGCACGGGTTTATCGATGCCGTCGTGCCCCGCGCGGGCCTGCGCGCCCAGCTGGCCCAGCTGCTGCGCCTGCACCAAAAAGGAGGTACCCGCCATGCCCAAACTCCTCTCGCCCGCTGAGCGGGTGGCCCTTGCGCGCGGCGCCACCCGCCCTGGCACCGCCGAGATCATCGGCGCGCTGTTCACCGATTTTTTTGAACAGCAGGGCGACCGCCTGTGCGGCGAGGACACCGCCATTTTGGGCGGCATTGCGCTGTTTCACGGCAGGCCCGTCACCGTGCTGGGCCACCGCAAGGGCAAGACGCTAGAAGAAAATTTAAACTGCCGCTTTGGCATGCCCGCACCGGAGGGGTACCGCAAGGTGCAGCGGCTGCTGCTTGCGGCTGAAAAATTTCACCGCCCGGTTATTACGCTGATCGACACCCCGGGCGCCTACCCCGGCCTTGAAGCGGAAGCACGCGGCCAGGGCGATGCCATTGCCCGCTGCCTTGCGCTGTGCGCCAGCCTGCAAACGCCCATTTTGTCGGTCGTCACCGGCGAGGGCGGCAGCGGCGGTGCGCTGGCCCTTGGCATGGGCAACCGGGTGCTGATGCTGGAAAATGCGGTGTACTCGGTGCTGTCGCCCGAGGGGTTTGCCTCTATTTTATGGAAAGACAAAACCCGCGCCGCCGAAGCCTGCGGCGTGATGAAGCTGACCGCCGCCGACCTGCTGGCGCTGGGCGTGATCGACGAAATTTTACCCGAGCCCCCCGGCGGGGCGCAGGCGGCACCCCAGCAACTGTTTGAAACGCTGGATGCCGCTTTGCAACAACACCTTGCCGCGCTGGGCCGCCTTGCCGACCCCGCGCGCGCGCGCTGCCAAAAATACCGCGCCATGGGCAATGCCTTTTTGGTGGGCAGCAGAGAGGAGCACCTATGACAGGCATTGAGCTGCTGGGCACCGGGCGCAGCCTGCCCGCCCACTGTGTCACCAACGACGACCTTGCACGGGTGGTGGAGACGAGTGACGAGTGGGTGGCAAGCCGCACCGGCATTCGCCAGCGGTACTTTTGCACCGAAGAAGAAACCGCGGCACAGCTTGCCGCTGACGCCGCAAACAAGGCACTGGCGCAGGCAGGCGTTGCGGCGGCGGATATCGGCGTTTGCGTAGCCGCCACCTTTACGCCGGACCACACCACCCCGTCGCTTGCGTGCGAAGTGCACGAGGCGCTGCACCTGCCCGAAACCGCGCTCTGCTTTGATGTCAACGCCGCCTGCACCGGGTTTTTGGTCGCGCTGGAAACTGCGCGCTGCCACCTTGCGGCGGGCGACGTTACCGGGCAATTTGCGCTGGTGATCGGGGCTGAAAAAATCAGCCGCCTATTAGACTTTGCCGACCGCAGCACCTGTGTGCTGTTTGGCGACGGGGCGGGCGCGGCGGTGATTCGCCTTGCAAAAGAGGCCCCTTACGCCACCACGTTTGGCGCGCGGGGCGACGCCTCTATTTTATACGCCAATGCCGACGGGGACGACCCGTTTTTGCATATGGACGGGCGGGCCGTGTTTCGGTTTGCGGTGCAGATCATCCCACAGTGTTTAGACGCACTTTTGGCCAAAACGGGGCTACCGATGGCCGACATCGACCATGTGGTGTGCCATCAGGCCAACCGCCGCATCATTGACCATGTGATCAAACAGCGTGGGGACGACCCCGCGCGCTATTACCAAAACATGCAGCGCTATGGCAACACGTCCGCCGCCAGCATCCCGCTTGCGCTGGACGAGCTTTTTGAAAGCGGTGCACTGCGGCGCGGGCAAACGGTAGCTTGCATTGGCTTTGGCGCCGGGCTGACCTGGGGCGGCATTCTGCTGCGCGTTTAAAGCGCGGCGCAACAAAAGGGAGAGATACGATGCGAATCAATGAACTGCTGGGCACCACCTACCCGCTGATTCAGGGCGGCATGGCCAACATTGCCACCGGGGAGTTTGCGGCGGCGGTGTCAAACGCCGGCGCGCTGGGGCTGATCGCCGGGGGCGGCATGCCCGCCGAGGCACTGCGGCAGCAGATCCGCCGCTGCAAAGAGCTGACAAGCAAACCGTTTGGCGTCAATATTATGCTGATGAACCCCGAAGCCGCCGCCATGGCGCAGGTGGTCATCGAAGAGCAGGTGCCCGTCGTCACGACCGGTGCGGGCAACCCCGGCGCGTTTATCCCGGCGTGGAAATCGGCGGGCATCAAGGTGTTTCCGGTCATCCCCGCGGCGGTACTGGCAAAACGCCTTGCCCCGCTGGGCATTGACGGTGTGATCGCCGAGGGCACCGAGGCCGGCGGCCATGTGGGCGAGCTGACCACAATGGCGCTGGTACCGCAGGTGGTGGACGCGATGCGCCCGTTTGGGCTGCCGGTCATTGCGGCGGGCGGCATTGCCGATGGCCGCCAGTTGCTGGCCGCTTTTGCGCTGGGCGCTGCGGGTGCCCAGCTGGGCACTTGCCTGCTGGTAAGTGAAGAGTGCCCGGTGCACCCCGCCTACAAACAGGCTATTTTAAAGGCAAAGGACACCGACACCATCGTGACGGGCCGCATTGCGGGCACCCCGGTGCGCATTTTAAAAAATAAAATGGCCCGTACTTATCTTGCGCGCGAAAAGGCCGGGGCCGATAAAATGGAGCTGGAAGAGTTTACGCTGGGCTCTCTGCGGCGCGCCGTGCTGGACGGCGACACCGAAACCGGCAGCCTGATGGCGGGCCAGGTGGCAGGCATGCTGCACGAAATTCGCCCGCTGCGGGTGATTTTTGAAACATTGCTTGCCGGGGCCGATACCACCCTTGCGGCATTGCAAAACGGTGGCGGCCAATGAGTATCTGCATACGCGGCAAAACCCTCACCCTGCCCATTTTGCAGGGCGGCATGGGGGTCGGCGTTTCGCTGGGCTCGCTTGCCGGGGCCGTCGCTGCCTGCGGGGCCATGGGCACCATCAGCACCGCCGTGCCCGGCTTTGCCGAGCCGGATTTTGCCACCGACCCAAACGGCGCCAACCTGCGCGCCCTTGCGCGTGAAGTGCGCCGTGCAAAACAGCTTGCGGGCGGGCGGGGCATGGTGGCCATCAATGCCATGGTGGCCACCACCCAATACGCCGACAGCATCCGCACCGCCATTGCAGCGGGGGTGGACGCCATTGTCTGCGGGGCCGGGCTGCCCACCGATTTGCCCGCCACCGCCGCCGGGGCCAATGTGGCACTGGCGCCCATAGTGTCCAGCGCGCGCGCCGCCGCAATGATCTGCCGGTTGTGGCAGCGCCGCTATGACACGCTGCCCGATTTTGTGGTGGTGGAAGGGTGCCTTGCGGGCGGGCATTTGGGTTTTGGCAAAGAAGAACTGCTGGCGGGCACCGCGCCGAGTTTGGAAACACTCGTGGCACAGGTCACCGCCGCATTGCAGCCGTTTGAAGAGCAGGCAAACCGGCGCATCCCGGTATTTGCTGCGGGCGGCGTTTGGGGTGGGCAGGATGCCGCACGCCTTGCCGCCGCCGGTGCTGCCGGGGTGCAAGTCGCCACAAGGCTGATCGCCACCACCGAATGCGACGCTTCGCAAACTTATAAAGACACGCTGATCGCCGCACAAAAGCAGGATATCATGCTGGTACACAGCCCGGTGGGCATGCCGGGCCGCGCACTGCGCACCCCGCTCACCGAAACACTGGCGCTGGGTGAAAGCGTGCCGCACAAAAACTGCATCGGCTGCCTTGTGCCCTGCCCGCGGGCAAGCGCCCGCTACTGCATTGTGCAGGCGCTGATCGCCGCCGTGCAGGGGGATGTGCAAAACGGGCTGTTTTTTTGCGGTGCCAACGCCTGGCGGCTGGACGGGATGTACTCTGTCGCCGAAGTACTCAATAGCATTATGACCGAATGGAGGGACGCCACTTGAAACTTGCTTTTTTATACGCCGGGCAAGGCGCACAGCACCCCGGCATGGGCAAAGATTTATACGACGCTTACCCCGCGTTTCGTGCGGCGTTTGACGCGGCGGCCGCCGCCGTGCCGTTTGATTTAAAAACCCTATGCTTTGAAGGGCCTGCCGAGCAGCTGGCCGACACCCGGTACACCCAGCCCTGCATGGTGGCGTTTGCCACAGGCGTCACCGCCGTGTTGCAACAGGCGGGCATTGTGCCCGCCGCCGTCGCGGGCCTTAGCCTTGGCGAATACTCGGCGCTGTGCGCTGCCGGGGTTTTTGATGGCCCCGCCGCCACGGCGCTGGCCGCTTTTCGCGGGCAGGCAATGGCCGGTGCAGTCACCGGCCGCGCCTGTGGTATGGCCGCCATTTTAGGCCTTGGGCGCGAAGCGCTAAAAACAGTTTGTCAAACTGCCTTTCGCGCCGGGGTAGTACAGATTGCAAACTACAACTGCCCCGGCCAGCTGGTGATCGGCGGCGATGCAGCCGCCGTGCAGCTGGCCTGCACGCTGGCAAAACAGGCGGGTGCAAAGCGCTGCCTGCCGCTGACGGTGTCCGGCCCGTTTCACACTTCGCTGATGGCCCCGGCGGGCGATGCACTGCGCGCCCGGCTTGCCGGGATGCCGCTGCAACCGCCGCGGGTGCCGATTTATTTTAACTGCCTTGGCGGGCCCATGCGGCCGGGCGACACCATCCCCGCCCTGCTGGAACAGCAGGTGCAAAGCCCCGTTTATTTTGAAGACCTGCTGCGCCGCTTACAGCAGGACGGCATCGACACCGTGCTGGAAATTGGGCCGGGCCGGGTGCTGAGCGGCTTTGTGAAAAAAACACTCGCGCTGCCCCCGCAGCGCAGTTTCGCCGCCGAAACCGCAGCCGAGCTTGCCGCGGTGCTGGCCACATTACAGGAGGGCCCCGATGCAGCAACAACCTGAACGCGCACTGATTACCGGCGGCAGCCGCGGCATTGGCCGCGCCATTGCGCTTGCGCTTGCCGCCACCGGCGCCGCCGTTGCCGTAAATTATGCGGGCAACAAAACCGAAGCGGAAAAAACCGTGCAGGCCTGCCTTGCCGCGGGCGCAGCGGATGCGTTTGCCGTGCAGGCCGACATTGCAGAGGAAGCACAGGCGGCGGCGCTGGTTGCCGAGGCGACCGCCCGCTTTGGCGGGCTGGATATCCTCGTCAACAACGCGGGCATCACCCGCGACGGCCTGTTAATCCGGCTTTCTGCCGCGCAGTTTGGCGAAGTACTGGCCACTAATTTGCAGGGCGCGTTTCACTGTATGAAAGCCGCCGCCCGCCCCATGATGAAACAGCGGTACGGGCGTATCCTCAATATCGCCAGTGTGGTGGGGGTGCGCGGCAACGCCGGGCAGGCAAACTACGCCGCCAGCAAAGCAGGGCTGATCGGCCTTGCCAAAAGCGCCGCCAAAGAGCTGGCGGGCCGCGGCATCACCGTCAACTGCCTTGCCCCCGGCTTTATTGAAACTGATATGACCGGCGCGCTGAGTGAAGCCGTGCGCGAAAAAATTCTCGCCGAGATCCCCGCCGGTGCGTTTGGTACCCCGGCGGATGTCGCCGCCGCCGCCGTATTTTTGTCTTCCCGCAGTGCGGGCTACATCACCGGGCAGGTGCTGTGTGTCGACGGCGGCATGGCCATGTGAACAGGAGGAACCCTATGGAACAAAGACGTGTCGTCATCACCGGCATGGGCGCCATCACCCCGCTGGGGCTGACCCTCACCGAAAGCTGGGCCGCCGTGCGGGCGAACCGCTGCGGCATTGGGCCTATCACCCAATATGACACCACCAATCAAAAGGTGACGCTGGCGGGCGAAGTGAAAAATTTTGACCCCACCGTTTGCATCGACAAGCGCGAAGTGCGCAAACTGGACCGCAATGTGCAGTTTGCCCTTGCCGCCGCAGACGAAGCGATGGGCCAAAGCGGCCTTGCGCTAAACCAAGAGGATTTGACCCGCTGCGCGGTGTTTTTTGCAAGCGGCATCGGCGGCTTTGCCACCACCCAGCAAGAATGCCTGAAAGGCGAAGAAAAGGGCTACGACCGCGTGTCGCCCTATTTCATCCCGATGGCCATCGCCAACATGGCGGCGGGCAATGTTGCCATTCGCTATGGGTTTTTGGGCATGTGCACCTGCCCGGTAACGGCCTGCGCGTCGGGCACCAACGCAGTGGGCGACGCGTTTCGCCACCTGCGTGACGGCTATGCCGACGTGGCGCTGTGCGGCGGGGCCGAGGCCACCATCACCTCCCTTGCCATCGGCGGCTTTACGTCGCTGCACGCGCTGCACACCGGGCAAGACCCACTGCGCGCGTCGATTCCGTTTGATGCCGAGCGCAGCGGCTTTGTGATGGGCGAGGGTGCCGGGGCGCTGGTGCTGGAGGAATACACCCACGCGCTGCGGCGCGGCGCAACCATTTTAGCCGAAGTGGCGGGCTATGGCGCCAGCTGTGACGCCCACCATATCACCGCCCCCAGCCCGGACGGCAGCGGCGCGGCGCGCGCGATGCGCCTTGCGCTGGGCGACGCGGGCCTTGCGCCCGAAGCCATCGGCTACATCAACGCGCACGGCACCTCTACCCCGATGAACGATGCGGGCGAGACGGCGGCGGTAAAACTGGCGTTCGGCCAGCACGCGTCGGCACTGGCCATCAGCTCGACTAAATCGATGACCGGGCATTTGCTGGGTGCCGCGGGCGCGGTGGAAGCCGCTTTTACCGCGCTGGCCCTGCGCGACGGGTTTTTGCCCGCAACGCTGCACTATGCCGTGCCGGATAAAGACTGCGACCTTGACGTGGTGCCCTGCACCGGGCGCGCGGCGGGCATCCGGGCCGCAATGTCAAACTCGCTGGGGTTTGGCGGGCACAACGCCAGCATTATTTTAAAAAAGTGGGAGGGTGCGTAACATGACGCTGGATTCGAACGAGATCATGCAGGTGCTGCCGCACCGGTTTCCGTTTTTGCTCATCGACCGCATTACCGAGTGCGAGCCGGGCGTGCGCGCCGTGGGGCGCAAATGCGTCACGGTAAACGAGCAGTTTTTTTGCGGGCACTTCCCCGAAAAGCATGTGATGCCGGGTGTGTTGATTTTAGAGGCGCTGGCGCAGGTGGGCGCCGTGGCCCTGCTGACCGAAGCCGAAAACAGCGGCAAGCTGGTGCTGTTTGGCGGGGTGAAGCACGCGCGGTTTAAGCGGCCGGTGACCCCCGGCGACGTGCTGGTGCTGGAATGCACGCTGACGGCGCGCCGCGGTGCGGTGGGCATGGGCAAAGCCGTGGCGCGGGTGGATGGCGCGGTGGCGGCCACGGCCGAGCTGACCTTTGCGCTGACCTGACCGTCTCCACTTTTAGGGCCGCCGCTGCCGGTGGTTTTTTGCTTTCGCTGCATTTTTTTGCAAACGGCACTGGCAAGCACCGGCCAAATACACTATACTAGTAAAAGAACCCAAACACCGAAAGGAGGGCCCGAACGATGCTCGACCATCAATTTGCCGCCGTGTATTCCAAATTCAAACTGCACTTTTACCGCAAGGTATTTGCACATTTTGAAGACCGGGAAGCGAGCCTGACTACGGTGGAAACCTTTTGCATGGAGATCATTCAGGCACTTGGCACCCCCACGATCAACGAGTTTGCCAGCTTTGTGCAAATCTCGTCGCCCAATGCCGCCTATAAGGTGAACAGCCTCATCCAAAAAGGCTATCTGCGCAAGGTGCGCTCGCAGAGTGACCGGCGCGAATACCACCTTGAAGTGACGCAAAAGTACATCGACTATTACAATGTCAGCTACCGGTACCTTTCCACCGTGATGGGCCGCATCAAGCAGCGGTTTTCTGCACAGGAGGTCGCCCAGCTGGAAGAGATGCTGCACGTGATCTCCACCGAGCTGATGCCGGAGATCGACCTGCCGGACCGCGGGGAGGACACCCCGTTTTTGCCCTGAAGTTTCACCTGAAATACAAAGCGACACAAAAGCCAAAAGTACCTCGCAAAAAAGGGGTTGCTTTTGGCTTTTTTATTGCCCTTTGCCTGCGCCCCCCCCTTTGTGCCAAAGTACACCGGGGGCAGCAATAGCAAATCACGTTGGCCCCGCTGCCGCGCGGGGCCTTACTGCAACGTTTTTGCACTGTTTTTCAAAAAAAGCCGCCGGGGCTGCAACACCTGATTGACAAAACCTGAGCGCCGTGCTACATTGATATTAAACAAATAAACAATATCGTAATTTGTTCACGAGAGGGCTTTTTGATGAAAGAGAAAATTATGGCTGCGGCCATTTTGCTGTTTTCAAAATACGGGTATAAAAAAACGACGGTCGAAGACATTGCCGGTGCATTGCAGATGACCAAGGGCAGCATCTACCGCTATTTTGCAAATAAAGAGGACTTGTACCATCAGGCAGTCAGCCAGCTGCTGGACGACTGGCGCGAATTTGTTCAAAAAAGCATTGCCGCAGACACGCAGCCGCTTGAAAAGCTGTTGCACATGGCCGAAGTGGCGATCCACTACCCCGAAACAAACCCCGATTTTTGCGCGATCGTGCTGGCAGACCCCGCTATTTTTTCGCTCAGCCCCGGCAAAGACCATTACCGGGCCGCCAACCGGCCGGCAGAAGAGCTGTTGCACGCGGTTTTAAACGAAGGGGTTGCCGCAGGGGTTTTTCGCGACCTCAATATTGAATATACGACCGAGCTTTTGTACTCCATTTATATGATGCACCTGATCAAAATTTACGGCAACGGCGAGGGCCAGCGCGGGTTTGAAGTTTATATGAACGGCATCGACCTGCTGTTAAACGGGCTGAAAAAGTGACCTTTTGCACAGGCACTTTTTAAAATTGAATAAGGGAGGATTCTTTATGACAAGCGCATCGATTCAGGCTTTGGACGGGCTGCGTGACCTGTCGACATTAAAGTGGTATGTTGTCCCCCTGCTCTCCCTCGTTTTTTACGTGTACACGAAGGAGATTCACCTTGCGCGCAAAACCGCCAACTGGGACCCCGTTTTTGCAGGCCTGACCGTGTTTGGGCTGGACTTTTTTAATGAGAGCTGGAACGGCTGGGTGCTGGCGATCGGCGGGCGCAGCGCGGTGTGGACCGCCCCCGGCGAAACGGCACTGCGCACCACGGTGGGCTGGAACATTGAAATCATGTTCATGTTTGCCATTTTGGGCATTGTTTTCTATTACACTTTGCCGGAGGACAAAAGCAAAAAAGTGTTCGGCATCAGCGAAAAATGGCTTTCGGCCGCCGTTTACACTGCGCTGTGCGTTTTTATTGAATGTATGCTGAACAAGGCGGGCCTGCTGATTTGGGAGTATGCGTGGTGGAACCGCACCTTTGCCGGGGTCTGGCTGATCTACCTGCTGGGCTATTTCATCTTCTTTGTGGGTGCCATTGTCATCATCGGCCTCAAAACCAAAAAACAAAAGCTGACGATGCTGGGCATTATTTACGCCGTGCCCATTTTAATGAACCTGTTTGGCTTTGGCATTATGGGCTGGAATTATTGAGTTGCCCCCGCAATGCCTGTCTTTACACAAACTGCCGCCGCAACGTTTGTTGCGGCGGCAGTTTTGTTGTTTTTTTAAGGCCTTGTCAGGCAGCCTTTTTTTGTGCGGCCTGTGCCCGCTGGCGGTCAGAATAACGGTGCAGTACCCCCAGCGCAGGCAATGCCAGCGCACACACGGCGGCCCCCAGCACAAACACAACGGCAAAGCTGCCGGTAAAATCGTACAAATAAGGCAACAGCGCACCGGCACACGCCGCAATGACGGCGCTGAGCGACTGGTACCGGCTGACCTTTGGCTTATAATGCTCTTTGCCGTACAGGTCCAGCAACAGCAGGGCGGGCACGGTGGTACCCATGGCATAAATGGTGCCAAACAGCAATGCCGCCACATACAGCACCGGCAACAGCCCGGTGGCAAACACCAGCAGCAGCAGCGCACAGCCCACCAGCATAACCAGCAGTTTGGTGGCGCGGTAAGCGCCAATGCGGTCGGCCAGCACGCCAATCGACAGCTTGCCCGCCACATTGCCCAGCATGGTCAGGCTTGCCAAGGTGGCCCCGGCCTCCAGCGAGTAATGCAGCGACTGCGCGTAGATGGGCATCTGGTTGCTGAGGTTCGCAAACGACGCCACCCCGATCAACGCCCCTGCACAAAGTGGGAACACCCAGCGCGCCACCTGTTGCCCGGCCTGCCCCGCGTGCAATTGGGCGCGGGCGGCAGCCTCCTGCGCGCGCACCGCGGCGGGGTCCAGCTTTGGCGCGGCACGCAAAAACAACAGCGCCGGGATAACTGCCACCAAAAACCCGGCCGCCGCCGTAATAACGGTTGCCGTACGCCAGCCGTATCGGCTGATGAGCGCCGAGCACACCTGCCCGTACCCCGCCCCCGCAATGCCGGAGGCCGACATGGCAAGGCCGATGAGCAGACCATTGTTTTTAGAAAACCAGTTGTTGATGACAATGGGCAGCATGACCAGAATAAAGCTGATGCCAATGCCGGAAAATAGCGCCGAAAGGTACCACTGCCACAGGCTGTTAAAACTGCTCATCAGCCCAAATGCCACCGCCGACACCGCGCCCACCACCGTGACGACAGCTTTGGCATTGTGCTCAAAGAACAGCCGGGTCAGCACGCCGCAGCTGGCAGCCGCCGTCAGCGAGCGGATGAGGTAATACAGCGACAAATCCCCCGCCCGAAACCCAAACTCGGCGATGACCGCCGAAAACAAAATACCGGTACAGTTGGCCAAAATGCCAAGCATCCCCGCTTCAATGCAAAGCAAAGAGATAAAAACCGCCCCCGCGCGGTGTTTGCCAAAAAACGCCCTCACCCGTTTCCCCCTTGCAGCCGCAGCTGTTTTTTACAGTTGTTCTTAACTTACGTGAAAAACCCGGGTAAAGTCAATAGAAATAACTGGCAACCGCGCCGTACAAACAACCCGTTTTTCGCCTTTGGGGTATGCATTTTGTGCCACCGGCACCGCATGCAGCGGGGGTACCGCCTTTTGCTGCACTAGTTTAAAAAGTGAAAAACCTCATTGCACTGCGCTTTTGGGGCGTTTTTGTGGGTTTTGGGGTTGCTTATTGGCTGAGGTCGCAGGTTTTCAGCGGGCCGCATTTCCCTTTTATAAGGGTAAAAAGTAAATTCGTTTTTCAGCTGTTTCCATAGAGGCCTGCGGGGGGTGCCGTTTTTTAGTGCCACATCATTTTAGTGGCGTATGCTGGACTTTCCTTGTGTTAAAACAGGGGCCGCTTGTCGCGACCCCTGCCTGCGGTGCTGGCCGCAAATTGATTTTTTACACTTCCATCTCCAGCAACAACCCGCTTAGGGCCTTGCCGTGGGCATCCAGTGCCAGCGACCGGGTGACCCCGCCGCCCAGCGTGCCGGCGAGCACAAAGTTCAGCGCCGCAAGGTTTGGCATCTCGTACCGCTCGGCCCCAGTGGCACCCAGCGGCGCAAACAGTGCCAGCACTTTTTCGGCCGTGACGGCCCGCCGCAGCGTCTCATAATCCTGCCGGCGGTAGGCGATCACTGAAATAGTGGAAATATTGCCCTTGTCTCCCGTGCGGGAGTGGGCCAGCTCAAACAATTTCATACGGTTCTCCTTTCAGCCCGTGGAGCATAACATGCACCTCTTGCTGCGGCAGCAGCACCGATGCCACCGACACCACACTGGTCACCCGGCTGCGCGCGCCGCCACCACCGGCGGGGCCATTGACATACAGCGCCTCTACTTCGCGGCCAATCGCGGCGGCGGTCTCTTCGTCCGCCGTGCGCGCCGCCACCCTAAGGCGCACCTCTGCCAGCTGTGCGGGCGCAAACACCCCGGCGGCGGGCCCGTACAAACTGCTTAACCCCAGCAGGTCAAACCGCACTTCGCGCAGCGCAAGCCCCAGCATGGTAAACCGGTGGCGCAGCACGGTTTCGGCAAGCTGGGCACGCCGGGTGCAGTTGTGCCCGCCGTAGCTGATCTCCCCCTCGCCAATATACCCGTCGCGGTAGCCGATGCTGGTTTTTAAAAGGCCGGTCTTGGGCCGCCCCGTCGCACCGCGCACCAGCACCTTTTCGCTCTGCTGTTGCACCGTGATACCGGTAAAATCGGCAATGACATCCGGTGTCAGGTATTCGGCCGGGTTTTGAATTTCGTACAGCAGTTGTTCTTTTACCGTGGCCTCATTCAGTAACCCGCCGGTACCGGGCAGTTTTTCCAGCAACAGGTCGCCGTTTTCGCAAAACGTCAAAATGGGGAAGCCCAAATTCCACAGCTCCGGCACATCTTTTTGGCCGGGGTCGGCAAAGTAGCCGCCGGTCACTTGGCCCGCACATTCCAGCAGGTGGCCCGCCACGATGGTCTTGCCCAAAAAATCGGCGTCGTCGTACGATTTTTGAAATTCTGCCATCAGCGGCCCGCTGACAAGGCAGGGGTCTGCCACGCGGCCGGTGATGACGATATCCGCCCCGGCGGCAAGCGCCGCCGAAATGCCCTTGGCCCCAAGGTAGGCATTGGCAGAGACCACACTGCCCGCCAGCGTGCGCAGCGCTTCGCCTGTTTCCATCAGCGGCAGATCGCCATACGCGCTTAACCGGCCCAGCACATCGTCACCCAGCACGGCGGCCACCTGTAAATGCAGGCCCGCCTGCTTTGCCAGCTGCCGCACTTTTTCGGCTGCGGCCAAGGGGTTTGCCGCGCCCATGTTTGTAATGATCTTCACCGGGTGCTCGTGCAACAGCGGCAGCACCTTTTGCATGCGGTACTCCAGCAATGGGTTATAGCCCTTTGTGGGGTCGGCCAGTTTTTCTTTTTGCGCCAGCGCAATGGTGCGCTCGGCAAGGCATTCAAAAATCAGATAATCGGCATTGCCGCGGCAGATGCTGTCCAGCGCCGGTTCTATGCGATCACCGGCGTACCCCGCCCCGGCCGCAATGCGGATGCTTTTCACGTAAACTCGCCCTCTTTTTGCTCATTTGGGCCTTGGCCCTTGTTTGCATTATAGGCGCGGTAGTTTTATAATACAAATCAATGGTTTTTATATTTGCCATAACTTAAACTGATATTATAGAGGGCTTATGCTGGATTTTAATTTGGAATATTACCGCGCCTTTTATTCTGTGGCCCAGCTTGGCAGCGTTTCAAAAGCGGCCGCAGCACTGTGCCTGTCGCAGCCCGCCGTCACCCGGTCGGTGCAAAAGCTGGAAGAACAGCTTGCCCAGCCTTTATTTACCCGCACGGCAAAAGGCATGCGGCTGACCGCCGGGGGCACTGTGCTGTTTAGCCACATTGCGGCAGCCTTTGCCGAGCTGCTGGCGGGCGAGCAGGCACTGGCAGACCGCGCCGCGTACGACGAGGGCGAATTGCAGATCGGCGCCACCGAAACGGCGCTGTATCACTTTTTGCTGCCCAAAATTGAAGCGTATGCGGCACAGCACCCGCGGCTGAAAATTCACCTTGCGGGCAGCGCCACACCGCAGATTTTGCAACTGCTGCGCGAGGGCAAGGCCGATTTTGCGGTGGCGGTATCCCCTGTGCAGGATGCGGGCGGCCTGCAAATGACAAAGGTGCGCAGTTTTAGGGATGTGGTGGTGGCGAGTAGCGCCTTTGCCGCGCTGCGCGGCGTGCCCGTTACGCCGCAGCAGCTTTGCAGCTACCCACTGGTGGCGGTGGAGCAGGGCACCAGCGCCCGCAGCCAGTTAGACCAGTGGTTTTCGCAGCAGGGTGTGTTTTTTGCCCCGGAGTACAGCGTGCAGACCAGCACGCTGATTTTGCCGTTTGTGCAGCACAACCTTGCGGTGGGGGTATTGCCAGAGCTGTTTGCCGCTGCGCCGCTGCGCGCGGGCACGGTGTTTGAGGTGGCGCTTACCCCGCCGCTGCCCACGCGCGATATTTTGATTTTGCACCGCACCGGCACCCCGCCCAGCGTGGCGGCACAGCAATTTGTCGACTTTTTGTGTGCCCCTTAGGGCCCGGTTGCGGCAAGCCGGTGCCGCAGGTTTGCCACTTACCGGGGCAACCGCAGAGGCAAGTGCTTTTTGCCCCTTTAAAGCCGCTGTACCCGCATTACTGCCTCTCTTTCAATCTCTCAATTTGATTTTCCTTTTGGGGTATCTTACATTAAAACAATCTTGAAACGATTGGATGAAATCGGGTGTCTTGATGCCTGCATCGTGCTTGACGATACTGATCGGGCTGTTTTTTGCTTTGTGGGCTGGCGCATCTAAAAAAAGCAGTAGACCACACGGGCTCACAGTTATCACGATGCAAATGTGATAAAAAATAAAAGCCCGACACCGAAACAATGGGTAAGGCCTGTATTTTAATGGGATGCGGTATGCTTTTGATTGGGCCCGTTGGTTTTTTACTCAATCACTTTATGGGTGGCAGATACCCGCATAAGGGCGGTAAAAATAGAAAGAGGGCAACCAAACCAATAACGGTGAAGTTGCCCTCTTTTTCGTAATGATCAAGACTAGTTTTCTTTTTTTACTTCGAGCAGTAAAAAGCGATGTTTCGCCAACTGCTGATACCCCATAGCGAATACTATATTTATTTTCTCTTTGTGCCTGTTCACAAAGTCTTATAATTTCCTTGAACCACCTACAAATTTGATATCGGGGTTTTATCAATTTCCAATTTTTCACCGTTAAACTTCAAATCAGCACTGGTTATTCTATATCCCGTTTCCATCTGAGAAGCAAAGAAGTCAAAAGATTTTAAATAATCCTCACCAAAAGAAATCAATCCTTGAGCAGGTTTGTCAAAACCTTTTCCGGCCACTCCTTTGGCAAAAGCATCTTCTATTTTTGTTATCCTTCTATTGACTTGATTATACGCATTCTCAAAGGCTTTTATCATTTCTTTTGGGTCGCTTGATAAATTTGCAAGCCCCAAAGATTCTGAATTAAGAGAATCAAGTTGATTTTCAATTACCTGGGAAGCCAACCCACCTGATAGCGCGTCATATTTATTCGTTAAAAAGGAGTTTCCAAATCCAGAGAGATTTCCCCAATTAGCATAATCAGTTAAAACACTCTGTTTGTAGTTGTGTAGATAGGCTTTTGCTGTTTCTTGTGTCATATTGGGGTCACTGTGAGAAGCTGTTCCATTTAAAAAGTTTTCAAGCTCCTCTATTTTAGAGGCCGTAAACTCTACTTTTGCCTTGTCGTGTTCCAGTTGATTTGAAAGGCTTTTTAAATCATGTCGTTGCATATCAAGAGACATTTCTGCAAGTTCCGCTTTTGAACGCTCTCCAACCCAAGGGTCTTTCACCATTTCTGAATCAGCATCACTGGTAACAGGCTCTTTTTCTTTCGTTTCGTTTTTTTCATGAAGCAAGGTTTGTGCTTTTTGACTCAGTTCTACAACATCAAAATTTCGACGTTTGCCTACATTTTCATTGATCTGATTCACTATTTTTTGTAAGCCTAAGTTTTGCACTTGTGGAATCATAATCCTTTGATTGCTTATGTTTTGTATCATCATGGATATCACTCACACCTTTACCAATTGCTCTATATTATAATTATCGTCTGGTTTGTTGAAAACTTAAAGATACGGGCCTATAAACTTGCTCACTGCCATTTTAAAGGTATTTTACAGTGAGAACTTTCACTCTCAAGTTGCAAAAAATTAAACGGATCCCACAGGGTGGCGTGAGAGCGCCGAACACAAAAAGACTGCCCCCCGCACGCTGTGCCGGGGGGCAGTCTTTTTATAAAATTATCACGGTGCCTGCCGCGGGCTTCAGCGGTTGATAGAGGCCGCCATGCGGTGGTAGGTATGCCGCACACCGCGAATGGCAACCGAATAGGCCATGATGTTTTCCGGTAGCGCAATGCCGGGGTAGCCGGTGTCGCCGATGTGGTGGATGTCGGTGCCGGTCATTTTGCACAGCAGTGCAATTTCGCGAATCGTCGCGGTATCGGCCCCTTCTTGCGACGTGCCGATGGCCGTGATGGTCAGCGCGCCCAGCGCGTGCGCATAGCTGACCAGCGTGCGCACATACTCCATTGTAATGCCCGGCACGGTGCCGGGTGCGGGCAGCAAAATCACATCGGCCCCCGCCTGCACAAAGCTTGCAATATCCTCTTTGGTGATGATGTGCTCGCCCTGCTCGGCAAGGATGCCCGCCGCGTGCATTTTGCCCGCCGCCAGCACCAGCCGGTCGCCCACCGCCGCGCGGATCGATTTTAGTGAATTGGTAATTGCCTCGTTGCTGATGCCGTTGCCGGGGTTGCCGGTCAGCACCACCATGCTGACCCCCATGTCGGCGGCCAGCACCGCGTTTTCGGGTGTGGCGCGCCGCCCGGCAGACATGGCCCACAGCGTGTCGTCGCTGGCCGTGGCAGCGCCGGGCTGTACCGGCTCAAGGTTAATGCCCACCGGCCGCCCGGTAAGGCGCCGCAGTTCGCGCACCGTGTCGGCGGGGGCCACCTTTGCGGGCAGCCCATGCACCACCGGCGCCACTACGTCAAACATATTCAGCAATAAAATATCCGCGCCCATGGCGCTGGCAAGCTCGGCATTGGTCACGTCCACCAACAGCGGCATCGTGAGGCCAATACACTCGCAGGCCAGTACCCGCCCCTCGCTTGCGGCAATGCTGGCAAGCAAATCGCGGCTGGTAAACTGCTCAAAATCAGAGGCAACACAGTCCAGCATTCTTTTTACCATACAAAAGCTCCTTTGTGCGGGGCCCGCCGGGCCCTGCTGTTTTGCGGCGCACGGGCCGTACTTTTTACCAAAGCCGCCACCACCCGGCGGCGGGGTCACGGTGTTTGAAACTGCGCAAGGTTGTCTTTGGTGACGGTTGTGTAGTTTAACCACACATATTTGCCGTCCGCAAGGGTCACTTCGCTCGAAGGGTCCTGCCCTTCGGCCAGCGCGCAGGACAGTTTCAGCATCATTTGGGCCTGCCCGGCGCCATCGTTTTGCACAGTGCCTTTCAGCGTGCCGTCCTCCAGCGCTTTTAAGGCGGGCGGGGTGGCGTCCACCCCCACAATAAACGGCATTGTGTCGGCGGTCAGCCCCACACCGGTGCAGGCATCAATGGCGCCCAGCGCCATGTCGTCGTTGTTGGCAAACACCACTTCAATTTTATCGCCAAACTTGGTAAGCCACTGCTGCATCAAGGTCGAAGCCTGCCCCCGCTGCCAGTCGGCGGTGTCGCTGGCCAGTTTTTCGGTCTCAATGCCCGCCAGCGACAGTGCTTTGATGCTGTATTCGGTGCGCAGCAACGCATCCTGATGGCCGGGCTCGCCCTCCAGCATCACATATTGCAGCACACCGTCGCCATTGCGGTCCAGCGCGGCAGTGTCTGCCTGCCACGCATCCCGCACAATGCCGCCCTGCAATTCGCCCGCGGCCGCGGCTTTGAGCCCCACATAATAAGCGCCCTCCCACCGGGCAAGGTCCTCTTCTACCGGCTCGCGGTTAAAAAAGATGACCGGCACGCCCGCGGCCTGCGCTTTGTCGATGATGACCGCCGCCGCCGTGCGGTCGACCAGGTTGACGCAGATGACGTCGTACCCCTGCGCAAGAAACCGGTCCACCTGCTCGTTTTGCGACGCCTGGCTGCCGCGCCCGTCGGCGATGTTGAGGTTGATTTTTAAATTGCGGCTCTGCTCTTCCTCTTTGGCGTACTGCTCCAGGCTTTGCACCACGGTCGAAATAAAGGTGTCGTCCTGCCGGTAAATTGCAACGCCAATGCGAATGGTCGTTGTTTTTTGCTTGCCGCCGCAACCGGCAAGGCCAAGGGGCAGCAACAGCACCAAAGCCAGTGCCAACCCCGCAAAAGCGCGATGTTTCATAAAACCTCCTTGTGCGTGCCCGGCGCGCCGGGGCTTACCGGGTCACCGGGAACAGCAGCTTTTGGTTGTCCGCGTCGTCCATGTTCTGCCGGTCGACCAGATAATAAGTCAATGTTTTAATGTCGGGTGCGGGCTTTTTTTGCACCGCTTTGACCGCCGCTTCCACCGCAAGGTACCCGGCGGCAAATTCGTTTTGCGCGGCGGTCGCGTCAATGCTGCCCTGCTCTAAACTGGCAATAATGGCATTCGTTGCCCCGGTGCCATACAGCAGCGGCGGGTTTTCGGTGTTGGTGGCCACACTGGCCGCCTGCTCGGTGGCGGCGGTGTCGAACGCTAAAATGGCCACTGGCTTTTGGGTGGCAATGGCCTTGGTGATGAGCGAAGAGAGGTCTTGCCCTGCCGAAAGGGTGTAGCGGTACACGTTGCAGCCCGCCGCTTTCAGCAGCTTTTCGGCACCATCCACCCGCGCCGAGACCCCGGTGCTGCCGGGGGCGCTGTCCAGCAATACCACGTCATCCCCGGCGGCAAGTTTGCCCAAGGCTTTGCCCGCCAGCGCTTCGCCCATGGCGCGGTTATCCACCGAAATACAGGCCGTGGCGCCGCTTTCTGCCATGTCCGATTCCATGGTCACCAGCACCGCCTTTGCCGTGGCTTCCTTGACCTGCTGCTCCATTTTTTGCGGGTCGGCCGGCACCAGCACGATCCCCTGGGCCCCGCCGGCCACCTCGCGGGCAAGCAGGTCTTTTTGTTCTTCCACACTGTCCGGGCTGCTCAGCGTTAAAAAGCGCAGCTCGGCATCCAAATCGGCGGCGGCCTGCTCCATGCCCTGGCGCGCCGTGGCCCAGCTGGTGCTGTCCGCCTCGCGGATGATGACCGAAACTTCGATCAGCTGTTTGCTTTGCCAAAAATACGGGTTGTCAAACGCCACCAGAGAGAACAGCACCCCAAGGCCCAGCACCAGCAGCGTGGCAAGCTGAAAGACGTTTTTTCGTTTCACGCTTCGCCCTCCTTTCGGTACTGTGCCGCCTCGGCCTCGGTCACCGCAGGCAGGCGAATTTGCACCGTCGTGCCGGCATCCGGCTCGCTTTGGATGCTCAGCCCATACGCTTCGCCAAAGGTCAGCTTGATGCGCTGGTGCACATTGCGCAGCCCAATGCCGGAGCCTTTGGTGTGCGGCCCGTCGTAGCGCTTATCCAAAAGGCGGTCCATCGTCTGCTGGGTCATGCCGGGGCCGTTGTCGGTGATCTCGATCAGCACGTCGCCCCCCTCGCGGAAAGCGTGGATCTTGATCTCGCCCTCCCCATCGGCATAGGCCATGCCGTGGTAGATGGCGTTCTCTAAAATCGGCTGCACGATGAGTTTGATGGTGTACAGCTGCTGCACGTCGTCATCGGCGGTGATGCTGGCGCTGAACTTGTTTTTATACCGCATTTTTTGAATGGTCAAATAATGGCCCGCGTGTTCCAGCTCGTCGGCAATGGGGATGATGTTGCTGCCGCGGCTGAGTGAAATGCGGAAAAACCGCGCCAGCGACGTGACCATGATGACGGCCTCGTCGGTGCGGCCGTTTTCGGTCATCCAGATCACCGAGTCGAGCGTGTTGTACAAAAAGTGCGGGTTGATCTGGCTTTGCAGCACATCCAGCTCGCTGCGGCGCTTTTGCTCCTCCTGCTCAATGATGTCGTCCATCAAATGTTGCATGGTCGAGACCATCGAGCGGATGGAATGGCTCAAGTGCTCGATCTCGTACGGGCCGCTGACCTCAAACTCGACCTGTTTTCGGCCTTTTTCCAGCTCTTTCACCGCGCGGTCCAGCTCTTTGATCGGCACCGAAATGCGCTCGGACAGATGCAGGTTGACAAAGATGAGCAAAAAGATGGAAAACAGCACGACAAACAAAAAGAACAATAACAGCTGGCCGTAGTTGTTCCAGATATTGTCCGCCGGCACAACGCCGACGATCTTCCACCCGGTGTAGCCGACGGTCTTTACCGTCACCTGTCGTCGCTCGCCGCCAAACTGCTCGGTGTGGCTGCCGTCTTTGTACCCGGCGGCGACGAGGTTGTTCTCTTGTTGCAACCCGGCGTAAATAAGCTGCTGGCGTGGGTGGTAGATGATCTCGCCGTCGCCGCTGATGAGGTATAAGTACCCGGAAGAAGGCAGCTCGACATCCTTGCAGATCTGCTCAATGCCGCCAAAGCTCATGTCCACCAGCAGCACGCCGCTTTCGATCGACCCCCCGCGCGTCAATTCTACCTGACGGCTGAGCGAGACGACCCAGCGGTATTTGTAGTCGGGGTCCTCAAACAGGTTTTCCACATGCGGGGTCGAAAAATGCAGGTTTTCGATCTGCTCTACCGCCGTGCTGAACCACCCCTGCTCGCGGGCCGACACCCCGTGTTTCAGCGCGGCAAACGGCGTTGCCGAAACCAGCGTGCCGTCGTTTGCAAACACGGCGATGGACACGAGCGAACTGCGGTTGTTTTCGTACAGCAGGCCCATCGCGTCGTCGAGGCTGTCCTGCTCAAGGTCGGTGTTTTTGATGACGCTGTAATACATGGTGTCCGACGCCCGCATCATGCCGCGCAGGTACGAGTCCAAGTTTAAATTCACCTGGTCCAGCACCAACTGGCTGCTGGCGGCAAGCTGCGCGTTATTGGTGGACGAAAAGCGCAAAAACAGCGTGATACCCATAAACACCATGCCCACCACCGCCACCGCGGTGAACGAGAGGGACAAGATGAACTGGATGCTGGATTTGCGGTAAAAATCGCGCCAGCGCGCCATCAATGTGCCGATCAGCTTTCGCATGACACCCCTCCCTTTCCCCTCATCGGGTGCGGAATTTTGTGGGCGACACCCCAAAGTGCCGCTTAAACACATAGCTGAAATAATTGGGGTCCCGGTAGCCCACCTGCTCGGCGATCAGGTAAGTTTTTTCTTCGGTGTCGCGCAGCAGCGCGGCGGCCCGCTCCATGCGCTCCACCGTCACGCTGGCGGTAAAGCTCATGCCGGTCTCCCTCTTGAACAAGGTCGAAAAATAGGCGGGGCTGAGGTGCAGATGCTCGCACAACATTTCAACCGAAAGTTCGCTTTCGGCATAGTGCTCAGTGATAAAGGCGCGCGCTTTTTCTACCGTGCGCCCGGCAGAATCGCTGCGCTGGCGGCCAATATAATCGCGGATGCGCATGCAGCGCTCGAAATACCACGCCCCCAGCTCACCGGTAGAACCAAAATCGGTGATCTGCACCGCGCCGGTAAAGCCGGGGCCAAAAATTTCCTCCGGCCCCGCCCCGCGGGTCAGCTTTAACAGGCAGGTGATGAGCTCTAAAAAATACAGCTGGCACTGCGACAGCGCAAGCCCCGCATCGCGGATTTTCGCCATCAGCCGCTCGACCACGGCGCGCACCTCTTCTTCGGTGCCCAGCTTTACCGCGCCCACCAGCTCGCGCTCGTCGTTTTCGTCAAACGACAGGTGTGTCGTGCTGTCCGGCTCTAAATCGCCAATGTAAATGGCGTGCCCCGCCCCCACCAGCAGCCGGTAGTCCAGCGCGCTGCGCGCGCCCGCCAGTGCCTGCGGCAGGGCCGCCGGGGTGTCACACGGCTCGCCAATACCCACCGTAAGGGTGAGGTTTAAATAGCTTTTGGCCAGCTTGCACACGCGGTTGACTTCCTCAATAAACCGGTACACCGAAAACCCGGCCGCGTTGCCCCCCACCAGCAGGGCCACCGCGTCGCTGTACAAAAAGCTTTTCACCGTGCACCCATACCGCGGCAGTTCGTCGTCAAACAGCTGGCGCACCGAGAGCAGCAGCAGTGCCCGCTGCTCACTGTCAAGGTCGCAGTGGGTCAGCGCCACCACCCAGCGCTCGCCGGTCAGCTCCAGCTCTAGTTGGGCCGCCCGCCCGGCGATCTGCGCCGGGGGCACCCGCCCCTCCAGCAAGTGGGTAAAAAACAGTTCGCGCAGCACCGGCAGGCTTTCAGCATAGCGGGTGCGCAGCGTCTCCATGTTTTGCAGCTCGGCGCGCTCGGTGTCCAGCTGCCCGCGCAGCCGCTGCAACACCGCTGTCAGCTCGGCGGCGTTGATGGGCTTTAAAATATACTCCGACACGTTCATTTGAATGGCCTGTTTTGCGTATTCAAAGTCGTCAAAGCCCGAAAAGATCACAAATTTAGAGGCCGGCAGCCGCACGGTTAAAATGCGGCAGAGCTCCAGCCCGTCCATAAACGGCATTTTAATATCGGTCAGCACAATATCCGGCTTCAGCTGCTCGGCAAGCTCCAGCGCGTCCTGGCCGTTTTCGGCTTCGCCCACCAGCTCAAGGTCGAGGCTCGCCCAGTCCATTTTTCGGCTGATGCCGACCCGGATATCCTCTTCATCATCCACAAGTAAAACACGGTAGGTCGCCACGGGCAAACCCTCCTTTTTCTGCTAAGCGTAGTATACCATAAAATGCCGCATGCGGCACCCCGGCGGGTGAAAAACCGGGCGCGCCCTTTTGCAAAGGCGCGCCCGACAAACCCGCTGTTTTGGGTTATTTTTTAACGAGATATTTGCGCATATCCAGCGCGCAGGCAAACAGGATGATACCGCCCTTGATGAGGTATTGCAGGTTCGGGTCGATGGACATCATGCTCAGGCCGATGAAGATAAGCCGCAGCATCAGCACGCCCACGATGATACCGCGGATCTTACCAATACCACCGACAAACGACACGCCGCCGATGACGCAGGCCGCGATGGCGTCCAGCTCGTAGTTAAAGCCGGTGTTGGCGGTGTTGGAGCCGATGCGCGCGCCCTCGATGAAGCCGGTAAAGCCGTACATCGCGCCGGCCAGTGCAAACACGGCCAGCGTGGTGACAAACACATTGACGCCCGAAACGCGGGCAGCCTCTTCGTTAGAGCCCAGTGCAAACATGTTTTTGCCAAAGGTGGTCTTATTCCACACAAACCACATCACGCCGGTCAGCAGTACGGCAAACCAGACGTAGTTGGGGATGGCGGTGCCGCCGATGGACAAAATGGAGCCCTTGACGAAATTGGTGTACGAAGCGTCGAGGTTCGAGATGGCCATGCCTTTGTTGTTGCCCATCTGCACATACAGCAGCAGCAGGGTGTACACGATCAGCTGGGTGCCCAATGTGACGATGAACGGGTGCAGCTTGAACTTTGCCACAAAAAAGCCGTTGAACGAGCCCAGCAGCGCGCCAATGATCATGGCGATCGGGATGACGAGGAAGATGGGCAGCGTGCCGAGTTCCGGCCACATTTTATTGGCAAGGTTTGCAACGCTTTGCAGCAGTGAAGCCGAAATACAGGCCGTCAGGCCGACAATGCGCCCGGCCGAAAGGTCGGTACCGGTGAGCACGATGGTGCCCGCAATGCCCAGCGCCGCAGGCAGGTAGGCCGCCGTTTGCGAAATAATGTTGATGATCGATGCCGGTTGAATGAACCGGGGGTTTGAAATTGCGATGTAAATAATGGCAATCGCCATTAAGATGAACAGGGCGTTGTTCAGCAGAACATCCCCGATCTGCTTTGCGTCCCACGTTCTTTTGGCGATGACTTTGGACTCTTTATTCATGGGTCATTCCTCCCCTTACACGTATTTGGCGGCCAGCGTCAAAATTTCTTCCTGGCTGGTCTCTTTTGCGTTGACCTCACCGGCGACCCGGCCGCCGGACATCACGAGGATGCGATCGCAGACCCCCAGCAGCTCGGGCATCTCAGAGGATACCATCACGACGCCCTTGCCCTCTTTGGCAAGGTCGATGATCAGCTGGTAGATCTCGTATTTTGCGCCCACGTCGATGCCGCGGGTCGGCTCGTCCAGCAGCAGAACCTCCGGCTTTGTCAGCAGCCAGCGGCCAATGATGACCTTTTGCTGGTTGCCACCGGATAGCGAGCGGATCTGCGTTTTTTGGCCGGGGGTTTTGATGTGCATGGCCTGAATGGCCCAGTCGGTGTCCTTTTCCATCTTTTTGTCACTCAGCATAACGCCAAACGACAGGTAGTTTTTGAGGTTCGAGATCACGGTGTTGTCGCGGATATCCCGGATACCAAAAATACCGCTTGCGCGCCGCTCTTCGGTGAGCAGGGCAAACCCGTGCCGAATGGCTTCACGCGGGGTTTTGTTTTGGATCTCTTTGCCGTGCAGCTTGATGGTGCCGCCCCCGCGGGTCATCGCGCCGAACAGGTTTTCCAGCACTTCGGTGCGGCCGGAGCCATCCAGCCCGGCAATGCCCAAAATCTCGCCGCGGCGCAGCTCAAACGAGGCGTCTTTCAGCCGCGTGTAGCGCCCGGAGATATGCTCGACCTCTAAGATCACATCCCCCGGCTCGTTTTCTTTCGGGGGAAACCGGTTGGTCAGCTCGCGCCCGACCATCAGCCGGATGATGACATCCATCGTCAGCTCTTTTGCGGGCTTCGTCGCGACCCACGTGCCGTCGCGCATGATGGTGACATCGTCTGAAATGCGCAGGATCTCCTCCATCTTATGGCTGATGTAGATGATGCCGCAGCCCTTGTCCCGCAGCATGTTGATGATGCGGAACAAATGCTCGACCTCGTTTTCAGTCAGCGAAGAGGTGGGCTCGTCGAACACGATGATTTTCGACTCGTACGAGACCGCCTTGGCGATCTCGACCATCTGCCGCTGCGAGACCGGCAAAGTCGACATGATGGCGCGCGGGTCTACCGTGACGCCCAGCTTGTCAAAAATTTCTTTGGTGCGCTGGCGCATTTTGCGCTCGTCCACCATAATACCGCCCGTTTTGGGGTACCGGCCCAGCCACAGGTTGTCCTGCACGCTGCGGGTCAGTGCCTGATTGAGCTCTTGGTGCACCATGGCGACGCCGTTTTCCAGTGCGTCTTTCGAGCTTTTAAAATTGACCTCTTTGCCGTCCAGTATCACGGTGCCGCTGTCTTTGTTGTAAATGCCAAACAGGCATTTCATCAGCGTGGACTTGCCGGCGCCGTTTTCACCCATCAGCGCGTGTACTGTGCCGGGGCGCACCGTTATCGAAACACTGTCCAGCGCCTTGACACCGGGAAATTCTTTGCTGATATTCTTCATTTCCAAAAGTGCTGGCTGATCCATTTGCATCCTCCTCTTGCCCTTTTTTCTGCCGGTGTGGCACGGGCCATAAACCACCACGGCGCCGGCCGCGTTTTACTGCGGCCGGCGCGGCGGCTTGTGCATATGAGCGGGGCTGCCAAAGGGCAGCCCCGCTCATACGATGTTTCATCAGGTTGGGGCGAGTTTATGGTAGATCACTGTATACCACGGGCAATTAGCCGGTGTATACCCCATAAGGCACACGGATCTTGGCAACGCCTTGATCCACGTTGAAGCTGCTGGTGTTGTCCATCAGTGCAGCGCCGTTTTTCACATTGCCTACCAGAGTGACGATGGTCTTGGCCATGCCGTCTGCATCCTGCATGATGGTACCGGTCATTTTGCCCTCTTGGATCAGTTGCTTTGCGGAGTCAACTGCGTCCACACCAAAGACAGGGATCGTTTTGCCGTCTTTGCCGGTGCCAAGGTTGTAGCCTGCGGTCTGCAGTGAGGAGATTGCGCCCTGTGCCATGTCGTCGTTGTTGGCGATGACCATTTCGATCATGTTGCCGTTGGCTTCCGAGTACTCAGCCAGAATGGTGTCCATGTAGTTGGTAGCTGCTGCTGCCGACCAAGAACCGTTCTGGTCAACGAGGTATTTCGAAGCGTTGTTTGCATCGTAGAATGCAAGCTCTTTTTTGCCAGCTGCGACGAGTGCCTTGTCGGCGTCCTCGACGGAGTACTGGGTGCGATATTCGGCCTCTTTGTTGCCTTCCTGGCCTTTGAACATCACATAGCTGATGACGCCGTCGCCGTTCAGGTCGACCTTGTCGTAGTTCGCCAGCAGGTAGTCGGAGATCATGGTGCCCTGCATATGGCCGGCCTCGGCGGCATCGGTGCCGACGAATGCGCATTTGTCATAGCTCTTGACCACGTCGTCGGTGACTTCGCGGTTGAAGAAGATGATGGGGATCCCGGCGGCTTTTGCAGCGTCTACTGCGTTCTGCGCGGCATCGGGAGAAGAGGTCTCAACGATGTTGACGACCAGCAGGTTGGCGCCGTTGGTGATGGCGGTGTTGATCTGGTCGGTCTGCTGGGCCTGGTTGCCAGCGCCGTCGTAGTTGTTAAAGGTGACGCCCAGTGCGTTCAGTTGCTCGTCCATCTTGTTGCGCACGCTGGAAATATAGACGTCCGAATAGTTGTAATAGAATACCGCGATGTTCAGATCGCTCGCTGCTGCTGCAGTGCTGGAAGCGGGGGTCGAAGCAGCGCTGGCCGGGGCCGAGCTGCTGGAACCGCAGCCCGCAAGCGTTGCGAGCATCAAAACGGCTGCCACGATGATAGCAAGTTTTTTCTTCATCTTTTTTCTTTCCTCCTAATATAGATAAGTGACTGGCCGCCCGGTTGGGGCAGCCTTTTTGGGAACACCGTTGTTCCCTTGACTGTTTTTATTGTACCGGGCTTTGCGGCAAAAGACGATAGAAAATTCTTTGCACTTCTAGGAAAAAACTTTGCTCCTTTGGCGTGTTGTACGCAAAAAAATGTCATTAATTAGAAATTTTGCACAAATCTCTTGCGCTGCGTCCACCCCGCTGGCTCGTTTTTATGTTCCCCTTTCGCTCTTCTGCACGCGGGGGCCCGGCCGCTTTTTTAATTCCGCCCTGTACTGGTTTTGGTGTTTTATACTGCATTTGGCGCTGCCCGGCGGGCAGCGTGGCCTGCGTTTTGCCCCGCCGCCACTTTCTGCCGGGCCCTTTGGGGCCGTTTTTCGGTTTGCCGCAACGCGCGGGCGCCCTTGTTTGCAAAGCGCTTTTTTGGCAGCAAGGCCTTTTGTTTTGCCGCACCCCTGCGCCGGGGCACTGCAAGGCAGCCATGGGGCGGGCGGCAGCGCGGGGCCGTGTGGGGTGGCTTTTCAGGGTGACAACCGCCATGTCTTTACCGGCCCGTATGTCTTTACCGGCCTGTACGCCGGTTTCCCCCGCCCGCGGGCAGGCAAGCAGTGCCCTTTTGCCAAGGCAGAATCATAAAAACCGTGCTTTTCCCTGTATATTCCATATTGTATATTACGTATTGTACACAAAAAGCGCATTTTTTGTCGTTTTTCTTCTGCTTTGCTGCAATTTATTTGCCCTGCCCCCCATGGGGCATTGGCATTGCCGGGCAGCAAAAAAGCACAGCGGTGTTTGCCGCTGTGCTCTTTGTCTTTTTTTGTTTTACGGCCAAAGGGGGGCATGGCCCCGCGCCCGGCCGCACTGCGCCGCCGCAGTTTTTAATTGTAAGGCAGCCTAGGCTTCTTTTTTAAAATACTCGATGCCCATCAGCAGCAGGCCAAGTGCCAACAGCAAAAAGGCGGTAAAGAGCGGCAGCTCCATCTTGTATTCTGCTACCGTCGTCCAAAAAAGGCCGGGAGGGGTATCACAGCTTGGAACTAAATTGTTGCTTACAAAAAATAAAAGCCCAATCGCCCACAGCGTGCCGAGCAACGATAAAAAACCGCCGATCAATACCTTTTTCATTTCCCTCAGGCTCCCCTTTTCACGATTAAAATAAAACACCCCTGCCCCAAAGCAGGTAAAACACTCTGCAAATGACAATCTGCTTTTATGGCTGCCGGGTTTTGGCGCCTTTTGTTTTTGCTGTTTCTTCAATTCGTGTTGCGCTGTTTGCCAATATTTTTATAGTTGGTTCCTCTATTCGCACGGCGCCCCGGCGCAGGCGAGCCCCTATTCCCTTTTTATTGCGCGCCACCCGGTTTGCACATGGCGCTGAACACCTCGCAATAACGCAAAAAACCCTCTTCGCCTACAATATAAATGTTCGGCAGGTAGGCAAGCCTTTTTTGGGCGTAGGCAATGCGCTGCAAGCCGCTGTCGATTGCCGTGTGGTTGCAAAGGGCCACCGTTACCCCGCGCCGCTTTGCCAGCGCGGTAAACCGCCGCAGCGATTGCAGGTATTGCGGCACCAGCGCAGCAGTGCGCGGCGGGGTGGTGCCACCCCACAGCGCGGCTTTGTAGGCCTTGCCGTTTTCGGTCACATCAAACAAATAACTTAAACAGCCGGGCGTGTGCCCGGGGGTGCTGACGACCTCTATTTCTTTTTCGCCCAGCGTGACCCGCTCGCCATCTTGCAGATAGTGGGTGATCTCGTAATCCTTCCACGTTTCAGGGCGGCCCGGTTTTGCCGGGCAATCGCGCCAAAAACAGTCATCCACCTGCGAAAGGCAGGTTTCGACCCCGTATTGCTGCACCAGCCATTTGCCGCAGCCGGTATGGTCCACATGGCCGTGGGTCAGCACCAGCTTTTTTAAATCGGCCGGGCGCCAGCCCACGTCCACAATCGCCGCAATGATGGCGTCAAACGCCTCTTTTGCGGGCCAGATGGCGTCAATGACGATCAGCCCCGCCTGCGTGCGCAGCACAAAACAGTTGGTCTCGCGCTGGGCCACGATCAGCAGGTCGTCAAAAATCAGTGCATGGGTAAAAAAGGTCATATCCTCCATCGCCCGGATGGTCTCGCGGGTGACGGTCGGCAGCTTTGGTAAATTCATATCATCAGTTCTCCTCTGTACAAAATTAAATTGGTGCTTGTACAGAGGCAGCGCGGTTCTTGGCGGGCATTGGTATCACTCCCGGTCTGTTGCTGTTTGTTTTGCCCGCTTTGCCAGCGCGGTTTTGTTTATCATACCACCCGGCAGGCCAAAAAGAAAGGCGGCTGGTTCGCTTTTGGGTGGCGGTTCCATAAGCGGCTGTAGGCCGTATGGCCGCACGGCACAATCCCCCCCTTGGCCGGGTGTCACAACACAACAGGCCTGCCGGGTTTGACCGGCAGGCCTGTTGTACCGCAAAATAGACCATCGCCCAGTTTGCGCTTTTGTTTGGGGCTTTGCACGGGCTGCGGCGCAAAACGGGCGATGCTTCGCGGCGGGCGGGCAGGCTGCGGGCACCTGCCGGCAAGGCGGCAATTTTTTTAGTTTTCCAGGTTTTCTAAATTTTCCAAATCGGCTTTGCGTTTGCGCGGTTTATACACAAAATAGTAGATGGCAAGGGGCCACCACACCAGTGCAAAAATGGGATACACCGCCCAGATGACGTGCGGCGATGCCGCAAGGTTGAGCCAGATGAAAAAGGCAGAGCTGAGCGCTGCCCCGCACACGGCAAACAGTAAAGACTGCCCGCGCCCCGCAAAGGCGACACCAAGTGGCCACCACAAAAGCGCATACGCTGTGCAAAGCGCCCACGGGAAACCGGGGAAAAGGAACACATTTAACAGCGCGTAATACAAGATGCCCGCCCCGGCCAGCACCGTGGCAACCGATGCCTTGCACACCTTTTCACCAAGAAACACACACGCTGGCCACAAAAGAAGCGGGTAAACCGTAAACAGTACCCAAAGGGTGCCCGGCACGTGGAGGAGGTTGTCGGCGGCACAAAAGGCAAAGATGTAAAGCGCGCCCAAAACCGAATAAGCTTTGTTGGTGTTGGGCCCGCCCAAAAACACGCTGAGCGGCCAAAACGATGCCGCAAAAACTACATAATAAAACCAGAGGTCGCCCGGCGTGGCACTATAATTGACCACGGCGGCAGAGGCGCTGAGCAAAAGAAAGCCAATTACAGCGAACGGCTTTGCCCCCTTTGCCCCAAAAAACAGGGCAAGCGGCCACCACAGTACCGCAAAGGCGGGGTATAAAAACCACGGCGTGCCCCACGAAGTGAGGTAATTGGTAGCGAAAAGCAGCGCGATGATGGCGACGCTGCCCGCAACCGAGAGCGCTTTGGGCCTTCTGCCCAAAATCACACCCATCGGCCACCACAGCACGGCAAAAATGGGGTAGATGGCCCACGGGAAGCGCGAGCCGGTAAACAAATTGACCAGCGCGAAAAAAAAGATCATAAGTGCGCTGCCTACCAGCGAAAAGTTGGCCGCGTACCGGTGGTTGCTTGTTGTTTGCTTAGTCATGGGTTTCATCCTCCCTGTTTTTTTGGCGCAGCCTGTAAAAATACACCGAGACCGGCCACCAGATGACGGCAAAGGTGGGGTAGACAAACCAAATGGTGTGGGGCGTGTAATACAGGTTCATAAACAGCGCCAGCGCAATGATGAGGCCCGCCCCTGCCACCGAATACGGGAACGCCATTTTGCGCCCGACCTTTTGTTTTTCCCAAAGGGCAAACATCGACAGCGGCCACCACAGGGTTGCAAACAGCGGGTAGACGAACCAGATGTTTGCGGGGGAATAATAAAAGTTTAAAAAGGCAAAAAACGCGGTGAGCAGCACACTGCCCCAAACGGAAAAGGCAAACGAAAACCCAAGATTTTTGCTTTGTGCCAGCTGTGCGGTGTTCACCAGCTCTTCTTGAATTTCCGCAATGTCGCCAATGTCCTCAATTGCTTTTTGCTCCGCCTCTTCTTGGGTCATGCCCTGCGCGGTGAGGTCGGCCACCTTTTCGTTGAGGTTTTGGCTGATCTCCTGCATGATCTCGGTTTTGCGCCTGCTGTCGGGAATATTGCGAAAGAGTTTATTGATATGCGTCTCAATGTTACTCATGCTTGGCCCTCCATAAAAATATCGATAATATTGCGCGCAGAATACCAGTCGTCGATTTCTTGTTTCAGGTATTCCCTGCCGGCATCGGTGATGCTGTAGTAACGGCGCCGGCCCCCGTTGGATACGTTGCCAAGGTAGGACGTGATGTACGACTTTTTTTCTAGCCGCTGCACGACCGCATAAAGCGTAGCCTCTTTAATTTGAAATTCATTTTGGGTGCGGCTTGCAATTTCTTTTGATATTTCATACCCATAACGGTCCTTTTCAGAAATGAGCCGCAGAATGATTGCATCCAGATGGCCCCGGATAATATCGCTGCTGATCAACGAAACACCTCCCACAAACAGCTTTTCTGGTTTTTGCATATTACTCTGTCAAATAGAGCTCTATCTGACAGAGGTATCATAGCACGAATTATTCTATCTGTCAAAGTAATTTTTAAAAATTTTTTGGGGGATTCTTTTGATGCTTTTTAGGGGGGTGCGCTGTTTTGGGCTTGCCACTATAACACCATGCCGTTACAGCTTGTCTGCCATAATAATACAATATGTTCGTTTTTAAAAAATACAAATCTCTTGTTTCTTGTGCCTATTTTAAATACAAATCGTTAAAATACGACGAATTATGCGCCCGCCCGCTTGTAACAAACGATGAAATAGAAGAATTGTACTGTAGTTCATATTGACTTTTATTGTATATCATGCTAATTTTAACAAATGAAACGAGAATATGATGTATAAATTGCACAATAACTTACTGCTTTATTTTGTCCTACCGTAAAATTCAAAACTTGTACGGACGACTAGCCTTGCTTGGCGTAAAAAGTAAACGCCGCGCCGTGAATGTATCACTGCAAAAAACTAAAAGCCCTTAACCGCACGCTGTAAAAAAGCCAAATTGCTTTTTGCGCACTGATAGAAACGACCTTCACACAAAAGGAAATAACGATCGACGGCAGCACTGAACGAAAGAGAGAGGAGGCAAATTCGTCTTCGGCTGCGCATATCCTTGAAATTTACTACTTATCACCGGCTATGAAGTTTCTGTTTTTCTGTTACTCCATTTCAAAGCGATCGTAGGAAGTGATGAAGAGAAGTTTCAATCAGCGCACGTAAAAAGCTTTTACAACAATGAGGGAGGAAAAAGAATGCAAGGGATTAAAGATTTGATGTCACAAATTAAAAAGCGCACAAAAGTCATGCTGGTTGCATCGCTGGCCACCTGCTTAATCTGCGGGCTTGGCATGTCTTTGGCACAAAGCTCGTTTGGCTCGGTCAACGTCAAGCCCTATACGATGAGCTTCACGCAACTATCACAGGCAATTGAGGCCAACAATGCGGCCAGCGGGAAAAACATCGAGGTCACCTTTACGCCGTCAACCGCTGCACAGATGGGGTTTATCGTGTTAACGCCCCCCAATGCCTCCGCTAAAAACCCTGCTCCGTGCATCATCACTTGCCATGGCGGTGCAAACCAAAAGGAGATGCAAAGTGGTAACTACACCGAGCTTGCCAAACGCGGGTTCGTTGTAATCGCTATCGACGGTTCTGGGCATGGCAATACGGATGTGGACAGTATCGTCGACCCGTTGACACACAACAGCCATGGTATGGAGGCCGCAATTGAGTATGCAATGAGCCTTGATTGTGTGGATGAGACACAGATTGGTGTAACCGGGCACAGCTGGGGCAACGACGCTGCCTGCCAGGCGGTCAACTTTATCAATCTGCACTCGACAAACCCCAAAATTAAAGCGCAGTTGATCGGCGCGGGCGCCGGGTACTTCCTGTCGATGGAAGAAGGCGCAAACGACGGGATGCATGTCGGCATCCTGATGGGGAAATACGACGAATATGATACGTCTTACTTCGTCCCCACGCCGCAGCAGTTGGGCGCTGATTTGTTTAAAAACTTTTTCAGCGCGATAGACCCCAGCTACAGTTTAAAATCTGCACCGGTGGATACCTGGTATACGAAAGATGGCCCGTACCAGATAACCCCGGGGGAAAAAGTGGATGCTGAGGGCGGCGCGCGCATTTTTTATAACCCGCCCATTACGCACCTGATGGTCTTTTCCACCCCCACCGGGGTTGGCGAGACGGTCGACTTTTTCTACGGTGCCTTTGGGGTACCACAGGGGGCCAGCTACATCCCGGCAACCAGCCAGACCTGGGTCTTTATGCCGGTTCTCTCTGCCATCGGCATGGTTGCGATTCTTGTGCTGATCCTCTCCCTGGTGGACATCCTGTTGCTGCTGCCCTGGTTTGCGCCGCTGGCTAAAAGAAAGGGCGATGTACAGGTTCTTCCATCGCTGAAGAACCCGAAAGAGTCCGGCCCGGCACTAGCCATGGCCGTTCTTCTTGTGCTATTCTCCTTTTTCACCATTAAGCCGTTAACAAGTGACCCCATGCTGGTCGGTAAATGGTTCCCCACTACGCCGCTTTTCCCGGTTGCCAGCAATCAGGGCAACGCCATCGCAATTTGGGAGCTGAGCATGGGCGCCTTTATCCTGGTGCTGTTGTTCGTTATTTATCTAATCAAGCTGCTTCTCAATTATAAGGATACCTCTAAGGCGATCAATCCTTTCAAGTATGCGAAGTTTGAATCAGGCAGCCAGTTTTTCAGGACGCTTTTTATGGCGGTTTTGATTGCCGTACTGGCCTACCTGCCAATTTGGTTCAACTACAATGTGTTCCATGTTGATTTTCTCATCTCGACGCTTGGGTTTACCGCATTCAGCATCCTGAAAGTACCGATGATCATGCGCTACATTCTGCTTTTGGTTGTTTTCTTTATTGCAAACGCAATTATTGCGGCGAATACAAAGTTTAAGGAACTGCCGGACTGGGCCTCCGTTTTGATTATTATGGTGATGAACCTGGTGGGCATTGTTTCTGCGATTGCCATTGAGTATCACAGCCTGTTTACAACGGGGTCGCTGAAAAATGTTGCCTACGCCTCCACCGATACGGTTGCCCTGCTGCTGATTGTCGGGATGATTTTCACCCCGATCATCTACCGGTACACCGAAAAGAAAACCAACAACATTTGGCTGGGCGCGTTGTTCAATTCCATCTGGTTTACAGCAGCGCTGGTTTGCAACACGCGGTATATTTTTAGCATGGTGCTAGTCGGGTAAGTTATTCACGCACATTTGATTTTAAATTTCAGTTTTTAAAAAGCAAAGCGCACTTTAATAGGCGTTGCAGCATAGAGTAAGCGGCCCCACCAGTTGAGGGGCCAGCCTCTCACCCCGCGGTGCGTACCATTTGGCGCACACCGTGGTATAACCGCATCCCTGCAAAAACGCGTACCGGCCGGATACAAATTGTATCTTGGGCCGGTACGCGTTTTTTGTTTTTGCCTGTAAGGGGGTCTCCCCCTTTTAATAACCGGCAAAGCACCTTTTTGCCGGTTGCTTTTTTAGTAGGCCCGCTAGCCCCGCATGCCAGCAAGGGGGCGCCGGGGGGGCTTACGTTTGTCGGGGCAAAACATAAAAACCGGGGTTTTAACTGTATATTTCATATACTATATTACTTTATGTACACAAAATTCGTACTTTCACCGTTTTTCTTCGCTTTTTCTGCAATTTGGCTGTTTGGGCCCCGTGCGTGGGGTTATGCTGCCGGGCAGCGCAACTTTGGATAAGCAATATAAAGCGTATAAAAAAAGAATGTGACCAAGCTTGGTTACATTCTTTTTGGTGCGAGTGTTCTTACAGAATTTTTCAAAAAACCCACTAATATCAATGGTTTGACGGCAATCACAAAGCAGTATTTACACTATAATTTATGGCTTAACTAGCTAAAATAAGCATCAAATGAAGTTCAAAAGGATTTATTTCACCTTTATTATAATATTATCGGAGCAGCGTTTTCTAATTTTACTCCATCAACCAGAGCTAAGCAGCAGATTTTTCCGTTTGAAAACTGTCTTCCCTGCGCATTGAAACGCTCAGCGCTTGCAGAAATAAATACTTGCTGTTTTGCTCTGGTTAGCGCTACATAAAATACGCATAAATCGTCAAGTAGGGCATTTTTCATATTTTCAGGAATTACTGCTGGTAACCGGCAGCACGCAGTTCCATTATTGTTTTTATCAGCACTTGTACATATCTTACAAATAAATGTGAATACCCATTGTTCGACATCTGAAACTATTACATAGTCCCACTCAAGCCCTTTTGCGCCATGAATGGTCGAAACGATTACTTGAGAATCCACATACTCCATTGCCTGCTTTAATTGTCGATTCTCAAATACATCCAATATTAGTGTATATTTATCCTCCGGTAGCAAATCGGCATAATCAATCGACACCTTCTCTACGAGAGCTTCTAGAAGTCGTAGTAAGGAATCAATCGTTTTTTTGGTTGATTGCCCATAAACGGTCTTTATACTATCTGCAAAAGCGGTGAGTGATCTTTTGCTGATATTCTTAGATTTTCCGAACTTTTTGATAAACATTTCTTGGCACTTGTTGTGAAACTGAACATAGTCCATATCTTCATCAGTAAACATACCGTAGAAATACGGTATACCCTTTTGGGATAGCTCTTCCTCAACAATTTCGACATTCTTACCACGTCCTCGAAAAAGTATGGCTACTTTTTTCGATCCGTCTTGCATAAGACTTCGTACTTTTGCAACAATCTGGCTCGCTTCATCTTGCTGTGTTCTCCCCCAAAACACCGGAAGTTTTGCTATGCCCTCATCGGTAATCTGTGGGTTAAAATAGGTTGCAGCATTTGCCCTTATGTTTGCGTCCAGCTTAAGCATCTCCAAGTTATTACGAAAGCGGTAGTTCTTTTCAAGAGCTATTTTGGTCATAGTATATCTATCAGCTGCCAATGGCATAATATTAGGCAGCGCACCTATGAACCCGTAAATGCGTTGTAATGGGTCACCCAAAAAAACCAATCGGGTATGGTCAGTGATAAGTGCTTCTAATAAAGCCCAAGCAATGCAATTGGTATCCTGAAATTCGTCTACTACAAGAAGGGGGTAATAGCTCTGATAGAACTTCTTAACTTCAGGAAAACAACTAAAGATTTCTAAAACAAAAAGAATAACTGCATTGTGAGTAATGTATCCCAACGGTAAAAGTTTTTTAATAACGATGTCATCGTACTTGTGTATGGCCTGCCCGTCAGGTGCGCAAGAAGTTTTAATTGAATTTTCTACCGCTTCAAGTTGCTGTATATCATTTGACGACAAAACAGTTTTTAAATCATTGTTGCCGCTGACTTCACTATCAGCGACTGCTTTGAAGATATTAACGTCTTTCTGCAGAACATCCGTAATAAGATAACCATATTTTTTTAAAACGCCTTTGCAAAATCCATGGTAGTTTGTAACAGTCACTTTTTCGCTAACGGAAGCAGGACTGTTTGTAGCCCCAAGGAGTATGGGTAATTTCTCGGCAACTTCACGTTTGACTTTTAATGCAGCGTTAACACTAAAAGTCAACCCAAGTATCCGTTTAGGATTAGGTATACCACCGGAAGCAAACAAATACGCAATGCGGCTAATCATTGTAGTAGTCTTCCCGTACCCTGCGGGAGCTTCTACTATCAAGCGCGGACTCTCAGAGAAAATTACGTCAAGTTGTTTCTCGTCACCCTCGTGCTGCTTTGATATTTTCTCCTTTAGTTCTGCAAGATTGACGTTAGACATTGCTTGCCACCTCTTGAGCTTTCTTAATCGCATCAGTATAGCAAGTTGGGATAGTGGCAGCGGAAAGTTTCTCCCCAATTATTCGCCCAAGCAAAACGCTCTTCTTTGCCATGAACCACGCCGAATACATGCGGCAAAATTCTTCTCTATCACCATCGCCTACATCAAATAAGAGCTTGGGAGTGTAACTACTTGCGTCTTTGATTTTGACAGTATGCCCGCAGCTTTCACATTTAGTTTCTGAATATAGCTCCACACCCATTTTTTTGAAAGGTTTACTGACTAAATCAAAATCTAAAGGGGCTGTTGTAATTTTCGAATCAAGTTCAAGCGCAATGTCTTTTACAATATCTTGTCGTCCTGCATCATAAAGTGTCTTGACGACTTCAATTTCAAAACAAAGCTCGTTCGTGAAAAATCTGGTTGGGAAGTTGTCATATTTACCCCTAACGTCGCCATCATAAATTGAAATAGTGGGGATTGCGAATGCGTCAAGCAACTGGCAAAGTGGCTTTATAGAACTTTCGCCATGTGCATTTATTACACAAATTCCATAGTCGTCAAGGGATATACCTATTTTTTCGGCAAAGGCATTGATACAACCATATTCAGTTTCGCCCTCTATTAAAATGGCGCATTTAGCATAAAAGGCCTCTTTAATCTCAGGAAAATGCATTATAAGTTGCTTTTCGTCTTCGGATTTAATACACCCATCATTGGCTGCATCCTTTTTTGGAGTTAAATCATACCCACTGATGACCTCGGTTGAATTTTCTTTCTTATAAAACCGAATTAGATTACGGTAATCTCCAACTAAGGCGTCTGTTGAATGCGTCACAATAATAAGTTGTCCAGCAATGCCATCAATTTCAAAGCACATCTTCAATAACTCTGTAAACGCAGTGTCTTCATTGTGTAGAATCCGCTTGTAGTATCCGATTAACGACCGCTGGAGATATGGATGTAGATGGACTTCTGGTTCATCAATCGACAACACAAGAGGAAGGATTGTTTTTCCGTTATCGTCCTTATATAGTTGCTCTGCAAACGGTGCAGCCTTGCTCCGGTAAAGCTCCATAATCTGACACAAGATATTGATTGAAGCCATCGCCATATACTGGACACCGCTTCCTGTCGTGTCAATTTTTCTTTCACCATCCGACAAATAAAACAGACTTGTCAACATATCACCTGGTTTAGGTGCGATCATTGCTTTTATTCCATAGTCTTTGAAACTGCGGATTCTGCCCAGATATTCGTTTATAAAATCAGTCAGCTTGCTAACTTGTCCATTGTTCAAAAAATCAGGTACTCCTTGGCTATTGGAAATATACTTTCCTATAATGCCATTGATAAAAAAGCCAGCACCTTTCTGTGTGTCAAGTCGTAGCTCTTTGCTTGGAACGGATGTCGTATCATATCTTAAAAAATTGATTTTCCTAATCTGCTTTATCTGAATGCGCTCTTTAGAGTTAGCACTTACAATCGTTGGATATGCTTCTTCTATTGTTTGTCGATAGCGTATTTTTATGCAAGAGGAATCGTCAGGTATAAAGTTGTCTCCAAAAAACCCCTGTTCACTGGTCAACAGCTTGATTTCCAATTCAACCTCAATAGGTTTTTCAGAATCGAAAAAATCTTTGTCTTCAAATCCTTTGCCGCTACAGACAGTGCCAAGCAACGATAAGAAGTTGCTTTTTCCAAGGTTGTTCTCTCCGATTATATAGTTACACTCTGGATGAAAGCTGACATTTATTCCATCTATATTTCTGTAATTCTGAACCTTTACACTAGTTATTACCATATTGTACTCAATCTCCAATCCTCTTAACTATATATTTTCTAATGCCCACCCAAATATAATAGTTCTTTAACATTTTTTTGTAAATATATCCCATTTTCTATTAAAAAAACCATACCACCCCGAAATTTAAATAGGTATTCAAAAATCATTTTTCAAAAAATCATGTAATCAGTGAAGGGCAACCACCACTCAGTGTTTACCTCCAACCGGCTTTCGGTAAAACAAAAGACCATCGACAGCTGTCGATGGTCTTTGTATTGGTTGCGGAGGCAGGATTTGAACCTACGACCTTCGGGTTATGAGCCCGACGAGCTACCGGACTGCTCCACTCCGCGATATGTGTGCCCTTTTCTTGGGGCTTAATAAGAATACCACACACCTCCTTTATTGTCAAGCAGTTTTTCTGGCTACGCCCACTTACCCCCGCCGCCCCTCTGTTGTTTTTGCACCTTGGCCCTACATGCTTTGCCACAAGTGGCCTTTACCTGCTGCCACTTTGCCGCCCTCAGCGCGCCACGTTATGCCCCATGGTAACCCCTACCCCGCAGGCGGCAGATATTGTAGGTTTGTTCGCGTTTTCATTACAAAACGTATATTACGTACACAATATGTCATATTTGTGCTGTTTTTATGCTTTTTACCTTGCTTTATCGTGACTTTTTATCTTCTGCTGCCCTTGTAAAAATGCAGGCCCCGGCACAGAATTGAAAACCCCGTGTGGCTAAGTGCCCCCTTGCAGGCGGCAGGTGCTGGCGCTGGGTATTGGCAACCGGCCGCCAGTACTGTAGGTTTGTTCGCGTTTTTATTACAAAACGTATATTATGCACATAATATGTCATATTTATGCTATTTTTATGCTGTTTAATTTGTTTTATTGTGATTTTCAAGCCTTTTCTGCTTTGCGGGCAGCGCAGGCGATTATCCCCCCCACCGGTACCAAAATGGGGCCACCTGCCTTGCCGCGCGCCGGGCCAGCCACCGTCAGGCCCGGCCATACAGCTTTGTAAACTCCGCCATTTCTTCGGCAAGGGCCGGGGTGAGATACGATGCTGAAAGCCGCCACGCCCAGTTGCCGCCAATGGTGGCCGGGGTGTTGATGCGCGCTTCGCCGCCAAGGCCCAGCCAGTCTTGCATGGGGATGACCGCCAGCGCCGCCGCACTGCCAAACGCGGCGCGCAAAAACGCCCATACCCCCTGCCGGGTGCTTTGCCCCGTGCAGCCAAGGTATCGCTTTGCCAGCCGCACGTCGTCGCGCCGGCCGCTGCAAAGCCAGCCTGCCGTGGTGTCGTTGTCGTGCGTGCCGGTGTACACCACGCAGTTTTGGGGGTAGGTGTAGGGCCGGTAATCGTGTGTTTCCCGTGTGTCAAATGCAAATTGCAGCACCTTCATGCCGGGGTAGCCGCTCTCGCGCAGCAGGGCCTGTACCTCCGGCGTTAAAAAGCCTAAATCCTCGGCAATGATGGGCGCATTGCCAAACCGCGCCTGCAACGCATGGATGAACGCCATGCCGGGGCCGGGCAGCCAGCTGCCACGGCGGGCCGTGCCCGCGCTAAACGGGATGGCATAATAGCTTTCAAACCCCCTAAAATGGTCTACCCGCACCTGGTCAAACAGGGTAAACGCCGCCTGCATGCGCTGTAGCCACCACGCAAACCCGGTGCTTTGGTGTACCGGCCAATCGTACAGCGGGTTGCCCCAAAGCTGCCCGTCGGTCGCAAACGCATCGGGCGGGCAGCCCGCGACTGCGGTGGGCCAGCCCGCGTCGTCCAAACAAAATAGCGTGCGGTTTGCCCACACGTCCGCCGAATCCAGCGCCACATAAATAGGCAGGTCCCCTATGATCTTGACCCCATTGTCGTTTGCGTACTGTTTCAGCGCCTGCCACTGCCGGTAGGCATGGTATTGTACAAAGGCATGGAACCCCCGCTCCTCGGCGCAAATCTGCCGCGCTTGCTGCAACGCCGTTTCATCACGCAGGCGCAGCGGTGCAGGCCACTTTTGCCACGAAAGCCCACCCTGTGCCTGTTTGATAGCCATGTACAGCGTGTAATCATCCAGCCAGCTTTGTTGCCGGGCACAAAAGGCCTCCAGCTCGGCCGTCTGCCCTTGTTTGCAAAAGGCGGCATACGCCTGCCGCAACAGCGGCATGCGCTTTTCAAACAGTGACAGATAGCTCACGCGCGCGTCTGCCTGCTGGGGGAAAGCATCCTCGCACTGTTGCGGGGTGAGTAAGCCCTGCTCGCACAGGGCGTCCAAATCGATAAAATAGGGGTTTAATGCAAAGGCAGAAAAACTTTGGTAGGGGCTGTCGGCAAAGCTGGTGGCCCCCAGCGGCAGTACCTGCCACACCGCCTGGCGCGCCGCGGCAAGAAAATCGACCCACTCAAACGCCGCACGGCCAAACGTGCCAATGCCATACGGCCCCGGCAGGCTAAACACCGGCAGCAATACCCCACTTTTTCTCATACGCTCTCCCCCTTTACTGCGCAAAAAACGGGGCCGCGCGCCCCGTGTGCCGGTTGCAGCCAGCAGGGCCAACGCCCACTACCCGCAATATGATACCTTACTATTTTGCGCTTACCATGTTTTGCGGTAATAGCCTTTGGCTTCGTCGTAGGTATACCCATTTGCCAGCAGTACCCCACAAGAGGCTAAATTCGCTTCGTCCGGCTGCACAATGATCTGCCTTGCCCCGGTTGTACGGCGCACGGTATCGGTCAGCAGGGCAACAAGCTGCTTGCCAAGGCCCCGCCCCAAAAAAGCAGGCTCGCCGATCAGGTAATCCACCGAGTACAGTTGCCCCGGGGCATCGACCTTGTACCAATCTTCCAGCGCGCGGGCATCCCAGCAGTCATAATACTGGCAAAAACCGATCGGCTGGTTGCCCAGCCGGGCAATGTAGTGGTGCAGCCAGCAAAACGCGCCGCGGCGGCCACGCAGTTCTGCCAGCCAGCTGTCGGTGTCCTCATACCACTTTAACACATGGGGCCGGTGCAGCCATGTTTCAAGCAAGGGCATCTCCTCATCCGTCAGGGGGTGTAATGTCAGCTTCGTCTGCTGCATGGTATCCTCCTTTTGTGGCAACCTGCTGCCCGGCAGCCCCGGCCAACGTGCCGGGCAAACCCCTTTGTGGCGGCGCTTGCCACCCTTTATTATGCCCAGTATACCCGATTGTCACGCCGCGTGCAAACCCCCGCGTTTTGCAGCGCCATGTTTTCAACAACCTGTGCTCTTAGTGGTTGAAAACCTCTTCACACCGGCCGGTTTTGCTGGCCCAAACGGCTGCCCCATCTTTTTGATGCACCATAAAAAAACAGAAGCAGGGCTAGGCGCCACTTCTGTTTTTTGCGCGGTTTTTTGCAATTTTTATCGCATATTTGCCCCTTGCACCCACTGCGGCGGGGCTGCTATGCCAGCACCGCCATGGCAAAGCCGAGCGTTGAAACGAAATTGCAAATACAGTGAAACGCGATGCTGATGTAGATGTTTTTCTTTCGGTACGCGACATAGGCGACCGGCACAAACAGTGCGATGCGAAACAGGTTGTTGAACGGCAGCCAAAAATGGTACAGAGAAAACAAGACGGCAATCAAAACCGGCGTAGCCGCACTTTGTTTTTTGTAGTGGGAGGTCAGGTAGCCCCTAAAAAACAGTTCTTCGACCACCGGGGCAACCGCGACATTAAAAATGCCGTAATACACACAGGTAAAAATAAGCACCGGCCTTGAAAAGGTTTTTAAATAGGCGTAATTTGCCCAGTCAAAACCTGCGGGCAGCCTGCTTAACACCGCGCCCCGCGCCCCGGCAAACAACTGGTTTTCAACCGGTGCAAAAAAGGCAGAAAGCAGCCCCGCCAGCCCAAAAAACAAAAGCGCGATGACCACCGTTTGCAAAACGGGCGCTTTGCCCTGCCCGGCAAACGCGCTTTTTAGCGAATAGGCACCGGTTTCTTTTTTGCTTGCCGATAACATAAACCACAGCTCGATGGGCACTAAGGTAACGCTGCCTACAAGGCAAAACAACAACAGGTGCGGGATGGGGCAAAAAAAGCCCAGCAATAAATAAAGCAGGCTGATGGTTGCCGTAGGGATGAAAATGCGCAGTAAAAGCCCTTTTGTACTGATCGTGTTCATTCTGTCACCCTTTGTTCGTTTCAAATTTTTTAATGAAAGAGCTTTTATTTTACCACAGCAAGCAAAAAAGGCCTACCCGCCGTGCCTGTGAATGCCCATCGCCTTTGGGGGGCGCCGCGGTTTTGTGTTGCTTTAGGGGGTATTACTTTGAAAAGAATAACCGTGCAAAGGCCCGCAGGTACCAACGCCCCGGCGCAGCGCCGCTTTGCCCCGGCCAAAAAGGGGCCGTTTTACCCGGCTGGCCGGGTTTCAAAAACCGGCCTCTTTTGCATACCCCGTTGTTTGGGGCGGCAACCACCGCCGGGTTTTCAACAAAGGGGTGCCGGGATGGTGGAAAACTGCGCCGCCTGCTTTTGCTCTTTTCGCATGATTCCCTTTTAAGCAATTACTCTCCCCCACACGCCTCACCCTGTGCCTTAGCCTGTTAAGACAATAGAGGAGGCCAACGTGGGGTCAAAGGTACTTTTTTCATTGAGCAGGGTGCGGCAGTTCAGCGAAAACCCGGCAGGCAGCTGCGTGGGCGAAAACCCGGTGATATTTTTAAAGACCCGGTTAAAATTGCGCAGTGTATTAAACCCGCACTCTGCCATTAAATTTGTCATTGTGATGTCCGGGTTTTGAGACAAAAGGTTCACCGCACGGTCGATGCGCAGCACATTATTATACTGCGAAAACGTCAGCCCCGTCATCTGTTTAAAATAGCGCGAAAAATAGGCCTTTGACATATTCATAAACGGCGCGGCATCGCAAAAATTAAATTCGTCACAGTGCTCTTCCATCTTTTCAAGCAGCTGTTTATACCGTGCAATGAGTGGCTGCAAATGGTAGTGGCCCGCACTATGCTCTTCGCCCCTGAAAATATCCACCAGCAAAGAGGTGATTGTCGCGTTCATTTTTTCAATATAAAACGGCGCCTTTTTTTGGGACTCCCGGTAGAGCTCAAACATCCTTGTCACCGCGTCATACTGGTCTTTAAAAACGGGTTTTTTGAGGCAGCTGACGGGGCTAAGGATGTTGTCAAACTGGGCGACCGCCAAGCGGCTGCCCGGTGCCGCAGAAATGCTGTGCACACTTTCAGCGCGAAAAAAGGCGCACTCCCCCTTTTCAATGCCGTAAAAATACCCGTCGATCATCAGTTTTGCCGTGCCGGTTTGGCACACAACAAGTTCGTTTTCAAAATGCCAGTGGGCGACGTTTTTTAGGTTTTCGTAACAGTGGATCCAAACCTTGGCCCCTTTGTCAAAGTACCTTCTCTCCTGCTTTGCCATAGCTCCCTCACCCTTCTTCCTAACGTCATTTTATCTTTACTGCCAAAAAAGTCAATAAATGTCTCATTTTCGACAATAGATTTCTTTCTAAAACCAAAACTCGTGATATAATTTCAACGTAAAGAAAAAAAAATAGCACTATTCACTAAAAAAATAATAAAAGAGGGAGGGTCGTTTTGTTTTGTAACCGGTAGATCCCTGTCGTTTTTTGCTTTACGCTACAAAAAAGAGGAAATCACCAACGATCATTTTCACCCTGCCCCGGCACTGTTTTGCACGGCCTTTGGGGCAAGGGTGAACCGATGGAATGAATGGGGAGAAATGATGAAAAACAAAAAAAGTTTAATTGCACTGTTTATTTGTTTGTTTTTGTGCCTGACCAGTATGGTCGGCACGCGCGCCTTGCTGACCAATGGCGGCAAAGTAGAAGTGAACGATTTAAAAATTGCCATTGCCAGCGGCGACACCGTACGCTTTTTAGAGTACCGCCCCGTGGGGGCTTCGGCTGAAAACCCGGTGCCCGCTGTGGTTTACAGCCCGGGCAACGACAGCACGGCCGAAAGTGTGCGGCTGTGCTCTGCCGAGCTGGCGAAAAGAGGGTTTGCGGTTTATGTGCCTGACCTTCTTTCGGCCGGGCAATCCTCTGAGTCGACCGGCGCTTCGCCCACGTTTGGGTTTGACGAGCTGATCAACTACGTCTACGCCAACCTGCCCTATGTGGACAACACCCGTATTGGCATTGCCGGGTATTCTAAAGGGGCAGGCAATGTGATGCGTGTCATGACCCAATATGGCGATGAACAGCGCAATTCGCCCGAAACTTACGTGAAAAAGGTGGCTGCGGCACTCATCATGGCGCCGCCGTACTCTTCTTTGGCACCGCTTGCCACCGGCATCAACCTTGGCTTTGGCGCCGGCCTGTACGACCCTTACTCTCGCATGAGCTACCAGCCGGTCGCAGGCTACTGGCCCGGTGATTTAAGTGTAAAAACCGAGATGAAAGAGGTCGTTAACTTAGGGGTACCCGGCACTTTTTCAGATGCGGATATGACAAACCCCGACGTAAAGGTACAAATTGGCCATGCGTACGGCAGCTTTGCCGACAACAACGCGCGTGTTATTTATAACCCGTCGGATTCTACCCATGGCTCCGGCATGATCAGCAGCGAGTTTACCCGCATTACCGTCAGCTTTTTTTCGGATGCTCTCGGGGCCCCGACCCCCATTGACCCTGCAAACCAAACCTCTTTGCTGTTACTGTTTTTCTCGGCGCTGGGGCTGCTGGCCATTTTGGGCCTCACGGTGCCGCTGACCCTGCTTTTGTTAAAAGTGCCCGTTTTTTCGGCGCTGCAACAGCCCGCAGGCGCACCCTCTTCGGGCCTGTTTTCAAAAAAGGACTGGCTGATTTTCATCCTTGCGTCGGTGATCGGCGGGTTTGTGCCGCCCATCATGGCCCCTGTTATTATACAGCAGACCAGTAAAATTTTCTCTTTGACCGGGCAGGGCAAAACCGGCAGCGTGTTTGTTTATGGCGTGGCAAACAACGTGGTCGTGTGGATGCTGTTTAGCGGGTTGTTTTTGCTTGCCATGTTCTTCTTGTTCTACAACCTGATCCACAAAAAGAACGGCGCAAAGCTGTCTGATTACCACCTAAAAATCAGCATTGCAAACGTTGGGCGCGTGCTGCTGCTGGCCGCTTGTGTCGTGCTGCTCTGCCGCAGCGTCGTGTGGTTTGCAGATTACTTCTTTAAAGTGGACTTCCGCCTTGTCGATTTGTCCCTTTCGATGATGAAGTGGTCGCATTTAAAGGTTTCCCTTTGCTATGTGCCGTTCTTTGTACTCTACTGGTGCATCAACTCGTTGATCATGAACGGATGCAACCGCTTTAAAGGCATGTCGGAGGGCTTCAACCTCTTCCTTTGCGTTTTGTGCAATGTCCTTGGCACCATTGTTGTGGTTGCGGTGTATTACACCATCCTGTTTAAAACAGGCGTCGGCATCGGCGCCCCCACCAACTGGAAAGCCTATATGATGCTTTCTTACATGATCGTCTCTGCGACCGCAGGCACCATCATCAACCGAAAAATTTACAACGCGACCAGCAATATTTACCTTGGGCCGGTCGTCTTTGGCACCTTGATCACGCTGATCAACACCGCCGTTTACACGCTGCCGGCGTAAATAACCCGTTTTACGCCTGGTCGGGGCCGCAATCGCTAAAACCCGGCCTTAGCAGTAATCTGTAAAACCGAGCCCCCTTTAAAAAAGGGCAACCAAAAGCCAGCGTCTTAAAAAGGCGCTGGCTTTTGCTATGGGGGTGCCGGTGTGCGGGGCTTATTGCCCCCCTTATGCCAACGGCTTGCAGGGGCGTTGTGGGTTTATGCTTTTACGCTAGGCAGCCCTGCCCGTTTTTTTATTTTTATTTGCGCCGTGGGGTTCCCCCCGCCCCGGTGGCAAACCGCCCGCGGCGCACCCGCTTGTTTCAGCGGTTTTTGCCGCCCTGCTGCCCCGGTGAGGCCGTGGGGCCCGCGCGCATCACAAAGAAAAAAGCGGGAAACCATGAGGTTTCCCGCTTTTGGTGAGCCACCGGAGATTCGAACTCCGGACCCATTGCTTAAAAGGCAATTGCTCTGCCGACTGAGCTAGTGGCTCGTTTGCTTTTGCGTAATTTGACGCTTAATTATTATATCAACCATATACCAGAATGTCAATACTCTAGCGCCCGAAAAAACGAATTGTTTTATCCCCCTGCCCGCGGCGTACAAAAAAACAAGGCGCTGCCGTGGCAGTGCCTTGTTTGTCATTTTTTACCTGTTGCTTTATTTGTTGGGGCGCAGCTCGGTTTTGCCGCCCATATAGGGGCGCAGAACCTCCGGGATGCGCACGCTGCCATCGGCCTGCAAGTTGTTTTCCAGCAGGGCGATCAACATGCGTGGGGGCGCCACGGCGGTGTTGTTCAGCGTGTGGGGCAGGTAGTTACCGTCCTCGCCTTTGATGCGGATCTTCAGGCGGCGGGCCTGCGCGTCGCCGAGGTTCGAGCAGCTGCACACCTCAAAATACTTCTGCTGGCGGGGGCTCCACGCCTCAATGTCGCAGCTTTTCACCTTTAAGTCGGCAAGGTCGCCCGAGCAGCATTCCAGCTGGCGCACTGGGATATCCATGCTGCGGAACATCTCAACGCTGTTTCTCCACAGTTTGTCATACCAAGCCATGCTCTCTTCGGGCTTGCAGACGACGATCATCTCCTGCTTTTCAAACTGGTGGATGCGGTAGACGCCGCGCTCCTCCAGCCCATGGGCGCCCTTTTCTTTGCGAAAACACGGGCTGTAGCTGGTCAGGGTCAGCGGTAGCTGCTCTTCCGGCACCATCTGGTCGACAAACCGGCCGATCATCGTGTGCTCCGACGTGCCGATCAAATACAGGTCTTCGCCCTCTATTTTGTACATCATCGCGTCCATTTCGGGGAAGCTCATGACCCCCTGCACCACCGAGCCGTGCATCATAAACGGGGGGATGACGTAAGTAAAGCCCTTTTTGTCGATCATAAAATCGCGCGCATAGGCCAAAACGGCCTCGTGCAGGCGGGCAATGTCGCCAATCAGGTAATAAAAGCCGTTACCGGCCACGCGGCGGGCACTGTCAAGGTCAATGCCGCCAAAACTCTCCATAATCTCGGTGTGGTACGGGATCTCAAAATCCGGCACGACGGGCTCGCCAAAGCGCTCTACCTCCACATTGTGGCTGTCGTCCGGCCCAACGGGTACGCTGGCATCAATGATATTCGGGATATTCATCATGATGGTGCGGATTTTCTCTTCCAGCTCCAGCTCTTGCGCTTCCAGCTCTTTTAAGCGGTCCGCCTGGGCAGAAACCTGCTTTTTCACCTCTTCGGCCTCGTCACGCTTGCCCTGCCCCATCAGGCCACCGATGGTTTTGGACAGGCGGTTGCGCTCTGCACGCAGTGCCCCGGCCTCGGTGATGGCGGCGCGGTTTTCCACGTCCAGCGCGATCACCTCATCCACTAAGGGCAATTTATGCTCTTGAAATTTCTTTTTGATGTTCTCTTTGACGAGTTCCGGGTTTTCCCGGACAAATTTGATGTCCAGCATTAGTTTCTTTTCTCCTTTTCATAGTTCCCCAGCAGGTTGGCAAACGCGCGCAGCTGGTCGTCACTGTAAAAATGCACGGAAAGTGTTCCTTTTCCCTCTTTATACTTTACGCCGACCTCGGTGCCAAGCGCCTCTTGCAGCGAAAGCTCTACTTCACAGGGCAGCGCCGGGCGCGGTGCGGCAGCCCGCTCTTTACGCGGGCGGCTCATCTGCCGGCAAAGCGCCTCAGTCTGGCGCACGTTCAGGCTTTTTTGCAGCACGGTTTTGGCCACGTCAACGCGGGCGTCATCCCCCTCAATGGACAAAATGGCACGCGCGTGCCCGGCGCTGAGGCTGCCACCGCGCAGATATTGCAGCACTTCGCCGGGCAGCGCAAGCAGGCGCAACGCATTGGCCACCGCCGGGCGGCTTTTTGCCACCCGCTGGGCCGCCTGCTCCTGCGTTAAGCCGCAGCTTTCGATCAGCTGCTGGTAGCCGAACGCCTCTTCGACCGGGTTTAAGTCCTCGCGTTGCAGGTTTTCGATCAGCGCCAGCTCCATCGCCTCGGCGTCATCCACCTCCCGCACCACGGCGGGGATCTCGGTCAGCCCGGCTTCGCGCGCCGCACGCCAGCGCCGCTCGCCCGCGATGATCTGGTAGCCGCCTGCGGGGTTGGGCCGCACCGTAATGGGCTGCAACACCCCGTGCTGCCGGATGGACTGGGCAAGCTCTGCCAGGCTTTCCGGTGCGAAATGCTTGCGGGGCTGGGCTTTATCGGGTTCAATCTCCGCAACGGGCAGTGAAGAGGGCTTCGTCCCCGTCGCACTTTCCGATTCGACAAACAGCGAGTCTAACCCGCGGCCAAGGCCGCCTTTTTTTGCCGCCATATGATACCTCCTTCTCTTTTGTGCCAGTGCAGCCGGTACCCCGGCGCGGCACGCAACCGGTTACCGATTGTTTTTCAGCAGTTCTGCCGCAAGCTCGGCGTAAGCCGCCGCCCCGCGGGAGGCCGCATCGTAGTAATTGACCGGTGCGCCGAAGCTGGGGGCCTCTGAAAGGCGCACATTGCGGGGAATGACCGCTTTATAGACCTTGTTGGGAAAGTATTTTTTGACCTCTGCCACGACTTGCAGCGTTAAATTTAACCTGCCGTCATACATGGTCAGCAAAACGCCCTCCACTTCAAGGTACCGGTTATACATGTTTTTGACCGTGCGCACGGTGTTCATCAGCTCGGACAAGCCCTCCAGCGCAAAAAATTCGCACTGGATGGGCACGAGCACCGTGTCGCAGGCGCACAGGCCGTTGATGGTCAACAAATCCAGCGACGGCGGGCAGTCGATAAACACAAAGTCGTAGTTTTTTGCCACCTGGGCCAGCCCCTCGCGCAGCCGGGCCTCGCGCCGCTCCATCGAAACCAGCTCGATGGCGGCACCGGACAGCTGAATTTTAGAGGGGATGAGGTCTACTTTATACTGCGTTTTGATAATGCAGCCCTCGGCCGGGCACTCGCCGATCAGCAGTTGGTAGACACTGTTTTCGACTTTGCGCTTTGAAACCCCAAACCCGCTGGTGCTGTTGCCCTGCGGGTCAAGGTCTACCAAAAGCACCCGTTTGCCCGTAGCCGCCACCGCCGCCGACAGATTGACTGCCGTGGTGGTTTTGCCCACGCCGCCTTTTTGGTTTGCGATCGCAATCACCTTACTCAAACGACCATCAGCTCCCCTTTTATATTGTGTTTCTTTTGCCGCCGCAAGCGCAATGGGTCGCAAAACTGCCGTTTTGCGACCTGTATGGCTATTATAGCACAAGGTTTTGCCCCGGCAAAGTGGTTTACTTCATCTTTTAGGCTTTTCTTTTGTTTTTTTGCCGTTTTGGTGCCGGGCTGCCTGTAAAATTTGTGTGTTTGCGGGGAAATGCTTTTTGTTTTTAAAATGAAGCGGGTTCCAGCCGGGGGCAATGCTTGTATAACCCCCGGTTACCGCTGCCGAGTAAGGGATGCAGGGCTTGCCCTTTGTTTCTAACTTGCTATCTAGGGGGCTCTCCCCTTGCCTTTTGCCGGTTTGCCGCGCTGTCAGGGGTGGGGGTGTTTTGCGTTGCATGGGCCTGCAACGGCATAGCGCTTGCCCTGTGTAGTAGACTGGCCATTACCGGGCTATTTGCCACGGCAACGCTGCCGCCCGCAGAGGGGTGAGGTGGTAACAGGTAGCTACGGACTTTTGTTTTACTTTTACTGCACGGCCCCTTGGCAGGCTGTGCGTTACTGCTGCGCCGGGTGTCGGCAAACTCTTTTGTGTTTTAGGGGTTGGCGTATGTTTCACGTGAAACAGTTTTGGGGTTGGTCTCACCTACTTGCTGTGTTTCACGTGAAACATTTGGCAGGGGCGTTCCCCCGTTGTTTCACGTGAAACAATGGGATTCTTTTAAGTCGTGATGTTTTTACCCCCTACCCCTGTGCCCTTGCCGGGCAGCGGGCGCCGGGCGCCGCCTTTGGCAAACCCCGTTGCCCTTTTTATCCCTTGTTTGTGTGGGGTGTTAAACTGAGCTCGAGATTGCCCCCCCCCATATCAACCCCCGGCGTAAAAGGGGGCCAGGATGTGTTCACGGGGCTTGCAACACAATAGTTTTGCTTACCTTCTCTGCCTTGCCTGCTTTATCTGACTTGCTTGCCGCACCTGCCATTTGAAGGTATAGCTGTTTTGCGGCAGCACCCCTACCAACAGATAAAATAAACTTTGTTTTGTGGGCTTTCGGTTATTTTTCTTGTTGCACTTGGGTTTGTGCTGCCACCCCCTTTGTAGCTTTGTTTTACCAAAAAGGATGCCCGGCAGGCTACTGTCTTTTTCAGCCTACCGGGCATCCTTTTTATATCATCAATGAGGCTGGGGTGTGCGGAAATACCCCTTGTCCTTATGTACAGTGTGGCCAACCCGCTTATTGTGCAGGAACGTTTCATTTTTCTTGCAATGGGTCACGTTTTTTGCCACACCCGCATAGGCCGTTATACTGTCGCCCCTGCCCCCACCGTAAACCGTAACCCAGTTTTTTGGTTACCGCCACCGTGTGGGCCAAAAACGCCCTTTGGTCTAGGCTCTTTTTGTTTATATAGGGGCGCTTTGCGGCAAAATGAGCTGGCACAGAACCTTTTTTACTTTGCACTGCGCGCCCCCACCGCGACCGGCTTGCCGGGCACACGTCCGTGGGGCTATAGCGCGTATACCACCCTTTCACACAAGCAGGGCCAACCATGCGGGGGGGCCTGCCCTTGCCAGCCTGTTTGTTTTTTTGTGGGCTGCCTTACGGCCGCTGCCCTGCACAAAAACACCGTTTTGCCCGTTTGCCTGTTTTGGTGAAAAGCAATATCGCACTGCACCCAAAATGGCCCAGCCCCTTACACAATCTTATTTTTTTGCCGAGGCCCGCGGCACACAACCCCACAGGGGTTGCCCGTGGGTGCCACCCCGCATAAACACCGGCTATGTTTCAACTACCGTTTTTACACGTCGCTACAAACAGGCCACACCCGGTACGCTATTGTCCACCCTTGCCCGGTGCTTTTGGCAGTTTGCAGTGCATGCTTTGAATTTGCAACCGGGCAAGGTGAAAAAGGTGGAAACTGATTTTCTCACAGTTTGGCCCTGCCCCCTACCTCCCCGGCCAGTACCTACCACTGGCCTTCCCCAGCCCTGCGCTTTACAGAGCTTTAAAAGCACTCTTTGAAATTTGCAGCAACTGGCACCCCTTTTTAGTAACGCAAAAAGCAAAAACTGACTTCCTGATAGTTTGGCCTTGCCCTCTACCGCCCCGGCCGGTACCTGCCACTGGCTTCCGCCCGCCCTGCCCTTTGCAGGGCTTTGTAAGCACCATTTGCAATTTGCGGCAACTGGCACCCTGCGCCCCTTTTTGTAACACAAAAAGCAAAAACTGACTTCCTGATAGTTTGGCCCTGCCCTCTACCGCCCCGGCCGGTACCTACCCGCTGGCTTCCGCCAGCCCTGCCCTTTGCAATCTGCGGTAACCGGCACCCCACGCCACTTTTGCAGCACAAAAAAACGACGTAAAAAACCGACTGCACCGGCACACGGCATAAAATAAATTCCGCCAGCCGCAGGGCTGCTTTTTGCCCGGCGCGGTGCATCCCCTACTAAACAAGTGTTCTGCCTCCGGTGCGCGCACTTTTCCACCGGCAAGGCCGCCCATTGTGGAAAACCGGCGTAGCCCTGCGCCTACCCGTTACCCTTCAACTTTCTGCCCCTATCTGCCGCGACCTTTTGCCCGGCAGCCCTTTTGCCGATTCAGCCCTAAATCGTTTTCAGTGGCCATGCTGTTTTGCCTGCACGCCAATATAAGGGTAACCCTTTATCCCCTTGTCACCGCTGCACTGCAAATCACCCACCCCTGCTTTGCAAGCGAACCCCCGCACTACAATAGCCCATGCGGTACATCTAGCGCCGGGCACCGGGCGCGCGGGAGGGTTTGCCGCCGTGCCACCCCCTGCAAGCACCGCTTGTAAAGGTGTTGCATTGGGGCACTTTGCCGCCGGTTATTTTGCGGTGCCCTACCGGGGCGGGCGGGGCAAAGTTTCCCCTTTGGCACCGGGGCAATGTTGAAAACTTTTTTGGTGCGGTTGTTTTTGCCCCGCTTTTTACAACCGCGCCCGGCGGGTACAATTTGCCTATGTTGGGGTAACAACCAGCCCCACCCCAACATAGGTGGGCGGGTGCCCTGCAAGGCAGCAGATATGGTGCCAGTGTAGACAAAAAAGTTTTCAACACCACAACTGCCGATTGTTTAAAACAAGGCCTAAAACGGCTTGTTTTAGTTTTAACAGCCCCAATAAGCGTAAAACGAAATACCTGTTTTTTGGCTTTGTACTGCGGTTTTTTTAAGTTTTCTAAACTAATTTCAGCGGTGTGACAACCCTTGCTGTTTTAGGGGGTTTCAAAAAAGTTTTCAACATTCCACAGCCCGTTCGTGGAAAAAACAAGGTCAAACTCTCTACTTGTTTGCCCTCTTGTGCAACCCCAAAACGGGCCCTGCGGCCACCGCAAACCGGGGGCAAACCCTGCCGTGTTGCGGCCCGGCCGTGCCCGCTACTTTTTGCAGTATTTCGTTTTACGGCCTCGGTTTTCAACAAAGCAAGGGCGGCCTGTTGAAAACTTTCTGCTTCAACAAACCGCCCTTTTTATGCTTTTTATAATCCCTTTATCACAGGGGTGCTTTTGCAATTTTACCGCCGTTGCGCGGGTAAACCGGCGGGGTGGGTGCCGTTTTGCGCAGCACGATCAAACTGTGCTGTTCGCCACCGGGTAAATCTGCACTGCGCAGCTCTACCAAACTGCCGCCCAGTTTTGCAATGGCGGGCAGCGCCTCTTGCAATTCCTCTTGCGCGGTTTCGCCTTTCATCGCAATAAAGTAGCCGCCCACCCGCACCAGCGGCAGACAATATTCGGCCAGCTTGTTCAGCCGTGCCACCGCGCGGGCGGTAGCCACGTCAAAGCTTTCGCGCCACTGCTTGCGGGCAGCCTCCTCTGCGCGCTCTTTTAAAAAGTCTGCCTTTAGCCCCAGCTCGCCGCACAGGTAGCGCAAAAAATCCACCCGCTTGCCGGTCGGCTCTAACAGTGTTAACTGTAACTCTGGTTTGTACAGTTTTGCCACCACACCGGGGAAGCCTGCCCCGGTGCCGACATCCACCAGCTTGCCGGCAACCTCCGGCTGGGCGGCCAGCAGCAGCGAATCCAAAAAATGTTTCAGCTCAATGCCTTCGGGGTCGGTGATCGCGGTCAGGTTCACCTTTTCGTTGTAGTCCACCAGCAGGGTGGCATACTGGTCCAGTGCGTCGGCAATGCCCTCTACCGCAAGACCGCGCGCGGCGGCGGCGGCGACTAGACGCTGTTTATTGATCATCGGTGTGCTTTCTCCCCTCTTTTGCGCGCCATGCGGCAAGTTCTACCGACAGCACGGCAATATCCGCCGGGTTGACCCCGGGGATGCGGGCAGCCTGCCCAAGGTTTGCGGGCTGGATTTTTGACAGCTTTTCACGCGCTTCCAGCCGGATGCCGGTGATGCTGTCATAGGCAAACCCGGCCGGTATTTTGACTGACTCCTGCTTTTGCAGCGATTGTATTTTTTGCTGCTGGCGGCGGATATACCCCTCGTACTTCACTTCGGTCTCCAGCTGGGCGGCAACGTGCAGGTTGACCCCCGGCCCCGGGCCGATCAGAGAAACAAGGTCGGTGTAACTGATGGCCGGGCGGCGCAGCAGCTCCAGCGCGCTGGCACCGCTGATGAGCGGCGGCTCGCCGCGGGCGGCCAGCAACTCGTTTGCCTCCACTGGGCGCAGCACCCTTGCGGCAAGGCGGGTCAGCTCTGCCTTGCGGGCGTCGGTGTCGGCGGTAAACTGTGCCCAGCGGGCATCGTTTACAAGGCCGATCTCCCGCCCCAGCGGGGTCAGGCGCTCGTCGGCATTGTCCTGCCGCAGGGTCAGCCGGTATTCGCTGCGGCTCGTCATCATGCGGTAGGGGTCCAGCACGCCCTTGGTCACAAGGTCGTCGATCAGCGTGCCGATATAGCTGGAAGAGCGCGCCAGCATCACCGGGGGCTTGCCCTGTACAAACCGCGCGGCGTTGATGCCCGCAATCAGCCCCTGGGCGGCGGCCTCCTCATAGCCGGAGGTGCCGTTGAACTGCCCCGCGCCGTACAGGCCCGGCACTGTTTTAAACACCAGCGACGCATCGAGTTGCTGCGGGTCGCAGCAGTCGTATTCGATCGCGTAGGCCGGGCGCATGATTTCAATTTGTTCCAGCCCGGGGATGGTGCGGTAAAAGGCGTTTTGTACCTCTTCCGGCAGCGAGCTACTCATGCCCTGCAAATACATCTCGTCGGTAAACTCGCCGCAGGGCTCTACAAAAATCTGGTGGCGGGGCTTATCGCGAAACCGCATCACCTTATCCTCAATACTGGGGCAATAGCGCGGGCCAATGCCCTCTATTTTGCCGCCGTACAGCGGCGAGCGGCCGATGTTGTCCAAAATAATGCGGTGGGTCTCCTCGTTGGTGTAGGTGATGTGGCAGACCATTTTGTTTTTGGCCCCACCCGGTGTCATAAAGCTGAACGGCACGACCGGCTCGTCGCCGTGCTGCACTTCCATCTTGTCAAAGTTGATGCTGCGGCGGTTGGCGCGGGCCGGGGTACCGGTTTTAAAGCGGCGCAACGCAATGCCCAGCGCGCGCAGGCTGTCACTGAGGCCCACGGCGGCGTGCTGGCCGTCCGGCCCGCTGGCATAACTGGCTTCGCCCACATAAATTTTGCCCGCAAGGTAGGTGCCGGTGGCAAGCACCACCGCACCCGCGGTATACGCGGCGCCCAGCCGGGTGACGACCCCGGTCACTTTGCCGTCTTGTGACAACAGGCCGGTGATCTCTGCCTGCTTGAGCTGCAAATTTTCAGTGCGCTCGATGAGCAGTTTCATATATTCGTGGTAGCGCTGGCGGTCACTTTGCACCCGCAGCGAGTGCACGGCCGGGCCCTTGCCCAAGTTCAGCATGCGGCTTTGCAAAAACGTGGCGTCGGCGGCAATACCCATCACTCCGCCCAGCGCATCCACTTCGCGCACCAAATGCCCTTTTGCCGTGCCGCCGATCGACGGGTTGCAGGGCATGTTGCCCACCCCGTCAAGGCTCATCGTAAACAGCGCCGTGCGGCAGCCCAGTTTTGCGGCCGCCACAGCGGCTTCAATACCGGCATGCCCGGCACCCACCACGATCACATCATATTGTTCCAGAAGATCCAACGTCCCCGCCTCGCTTTTCTGTTTGGGCCGTTTGCAGCCCAAAAATCCACCAGTGCGCCGCAGTTTTCAACACAAACACCCCGTGCCGGTGGAAAACTGCGGCGCACCCTTTTTATTTGCCCACGCAGAACCGTGAAAACACATCGTCGATCACTGCGTCGCTGGCGCGCTCGCCGGTCAGCTCGTACAGCGCATCCAGCGCATCATCCACACAAACCGAGACCGCGTCCAGCGCAAACCCCGTCTGCTGGGCCGTTTGCGCTTCGGCCAAGGCCTGCTGTGCGCGCACCGCTGCGGCACGCTGCCGCTCGTTTGCCAGCAGTGCGGCGTCCGGGTCGATGTGTGAAGTTTCGATCAACCCCAAAATTGCCTGCCGCAGCCGGGGCGAAAACCCCTCTTCTTTTGCACTCAATTCTACCACCGCATGAAAACAGGGCGCAATGGCGGCAATATCGGCGGCGCGGGGCAGGTCGGTTTTATTACATATCGCGATGGCCAGCCGCCCGCGGCAGCGCTGTGCCAAGGCAAGGTCGTCGCCCGTCAGCGGGCGGGAGGCGTCAAACACCGCCAGAATTAAATTGGCTTCCTCCAGCTTTTGCTGGCTGCGGCGAATACCCTCTGCCTCCACCGGGTCCTGCGTGTCGCGCAGGCCCGCGGTATCGGCCAGCAACAGTGTGGTGCCCGCAAGCGAAATATCCTGTTCCACCACGTCGCGCGTCGTGCCCGCAATGGGGGTGACGATGGCTTTTTCAAACCCGCTCATCAGGTTCAGCAGCGTGCTTTTGCCCACATTGGGGCTGCCCACAATGGCAGTGCGCACCCCGCGGCGCAAAATGCTGCCGCTCTCGTAACTCGCAAGCAGTTCTTCCAGCTCGCCGCGCGCGGCGGCAAGGGTGGAGGACAGTGCGGCGTCCGACAGCTCTTCCACATCTTCTTCGGGGTAATCGGTATACGCGGCAATGTGCCCGGCAAGTGCGGTAAGTTGCCCCGCGACCCCGCTGATCTTGCGGTAAAGCGCACCCTGCATGGCGGCGGCTGCCGCACGGGCACCCGCTTCGCCGGTGGCCTCGATCATCTCCATCACCGCTTCGGCCTGGGTGAGAGAAATGCGGCCGTTTAAAAAGGCGCGGCGGGTAAATTCGCCCGCGGCGGCCGGTGCCGCGCCCGCGTCATAGCAGGCGGCAAGCAGTTCTTTGGTAATGGCTTCGCCGCCGTGCACCGAAAGCTCTACCACGTCTTCGCCGGTATAGCTTTTGGGCGCGCGAAAACACAGCGCCACCGCTTCGTCCATGCGGCGGCCGCCACGTGAAAAGCTGCCGTAAAATGCGGTGTATCCCTTTGCCGCGGCCAGGCTGCGGCGGGGGTTTGCCGGGGTAAAAACCGCAGCGGCAACCGCAGTGGCCGCAGGGCCCGAAATGCGAACGCAAGAAATCCCTGCGCGCCCAGTTGCCGTGGCAATGGCGGCAATCGTCTCGCTGTGCTGCATCATGTTTTTCCCTCCCAAACAAAATGGCGGCCGGGGCCCCCGCATCAAACGGGGGCGATCCCTGACCGCCCGGTTTTCGTGCTCGTTTACAGCTCGATCTTGCCGTACAGCGGCAGATCAAAACTGTCGTCGATCCCATCGGTGCGCGGTGCGGCCTCGGCAGCACCATCGGCTTTGGGCTGCGGGCGCGGCGGGCGCGGGGGTGCTTCCCTGCGCGGCGCGCGCTCGGCATTGCCAGCGCCATGTCCGCCACCCTTGCCACCCCGGCGGGGTGCACGGCTGCGGTCGCGGTCGCTGCGCGGCTTGTCCTGCTGGGCATTGGCCGCCGTGGACCGCACGACCACCCGGCGGGCTGCGCCCTCCCCGGTGGATTCGCTGACAAGGTCCTGCATCTCACTGATGGTCGAGTGGATGATGCGCCGCTCGTAGGGGTTCATCGGCTCAAACATGTGGCTGCGGCCGGTCTTTTGTACCTTTGCGCCCACGCGTTTTGCCAGTGAAGCAAGGTCTTTTTCGCGCTTGGCACGGTAGCCCGCGACATCAAGACCAATTTTTTCGTACTCGCCCTCCCCGCGGTTGGCGGCAAGGCTGACAAGGTAGCTCAGCGCTTCCATCGTCTCGCCGCGGCGGCCGATCAGCATCCCAACACTGGGGCCCTCGACCTTTAAAATGGTCGCGCCGCCCACTTTTACCGGGGTCACGGTCAACTCTTTTGCGCCCATGCCTGCGGCAACGGTGGTAAAAAACTCTACGGCAATGTCAATTTTTTCACCGCTCGCAGGCTCTTCGGTGAAGGTCTCCTGCTCAGCGGCAACAGCGGCAGCCGGGGCAGCAGGTGCCGGGGCTTCCTTCGGGGCTGCTTCTTTGCGGGGCGGTGCTTTGGGTGCATCTTCTACCGGTTGCTCTTTTTTTACTTCGCTCACCGGGGCATGCTCCCTCTGCTCCTGTTCCAAGGTGATCTTCACCTTGGCCGGGGTGGAGGAAAAGAACCGGCGGGCGGGCATCTCCAGCACTTCAACCGAGATTTCATCACTCGAAAAACCATATTCGGCGCAGGCCTGTTCGATCGCCTGTTCGACAGTTTTCCCGGTTACGATCCATTCGCTCATGGTCGTTGCTCCTCTCTATTTTCACCGTCACCTAGTGCAACGGGTTTATTCTTCATCAAGGTGCTGCTTTTCACTCTCTGCCTTTTCCTGTTCCAACAGGGTTTCCGTGTCGTCTTTTGACGGGGCATTCTTTTTGCCCTTTTTGCGGCTCTTCGCCTCTTCCTGCTGGGCGGCGCGCTCCTCCTCGGTCAGCGGGGCGGTGCGCTCGTCGGCATACAGGGCGGCATCCAGTTCACGGGCACGCTGCAAACGCAGGCTGGCAAGCTCCGATTCCGTCACGTCTTTTTTCAGCTCTTCGCCGCTATCCGTCTTGACGGTGACCTGCTTTTTTGCTTTTTTGGCTTTGCGCTTTTCTTCGATCTCTTCCGCGATCTGCTGTTTCATTTTTTCGGGGTCGTAGATCTTGCGGGCCACAAGGCTCTCAACGATCATCAACAGGTTCGACACGGTGTAGTACAGGCTGAAGCCGACCGGCACCGTAAAACCGACGAAAATAAACATCGCGCTCATAATCCACGGGGTGTACTTCATGCTGCCCTGCAACTGCTGGCCGCTGGTTTTCTGGATTACGATCTGGCTGCCGACCATCGTGAGCACCGACAGCACCGGGAACACCAGCGTCTGCCACCCGGCAAGGCTGATGGTCGGCATGGCAACGAGGTTCAGGTTGCCCCAAAATACGTTAAACCCTTTGATGAGGCCCACGGCCTGCTCGCCCAGCGCGCCGATGACGCCGCTGTTGCCTGCCAGCACAGCACTAATGATCTTGCTCTGCTGCGCATAGCCGCCTGCAATATTGCCTGCGGTGGCGGCGGCTGTCAGCAAATCGGTAGAAATATGCAAAATATAGGTCAGCGGGCGGTAAACGACCTCAATGATGCCGAACATTACGACCATGTTCAGCACTATCGGCAGGCAGCCGGCAGTCGGCGAGTAGCCGTACTCCTGCTGCATCTTCATCATTTCTTCCTGCTGGCGCTTTTGATCCTTGGCGTATTTCTTCTGGATCTCCTGGATCATCGGCTGGTAGGCCGCCATGCGGGCGGTGGATTTTTGCTGCTTGATGCGCAGAGGGAACATCAGCAAACGCAACACCAGCGTAAACAGCACCAGTGACAGGCCGTAGTCACTGACGATGTATTTGTAGATGAACTCCATGACATACCCAAGAGGGCCGCCTAAAATACCAAAAAAACTCGACATATTGACATCCTCACTGCCGCGGCAGGCGCGGCCTGATAGTTTAAAGCAAAAACAGCCAAATTACCGCCTTTGCCGCGCCCTAGTGACGCTTTTCAAGGTTTCGCTCGTCGCTGCGCCAGCGGCCCTTTTCCGGTACGGGGTCATAACCGCGGCGCCCCAATGGGTTGCAGCGCAAAATACGCCAAATGCTCAGCAGGCCGCCTTTTACAATTCCGTGGCGCTCCACTGCCTCCATCGCGTATTCGCTGCAAGTAGGTAAAAACCTGCAATTATTGCCGAGCGAAGGAGAGATGTACTTTTTGTAGCCCCGCAGCAGGGCAAGCACCAGCTTTTTCATGGTACCAGCAGCCCGGCTGCTGCAAGATGCGTGTGCATCGCCTGTGCGACCTTTTGCATCTTGACCTTTGTTGTTGCGGTGCGGGCAACAAAGACGATGTCGACATTTTTTGTCTTGTCGACCCCGGCGGCATAGTACGCCTCGCGGATGACCCGCCGCGCGCGCACACGTTGCACCGCGCCGCCGACTTTTTTACTGGTGGTGATACCAAGGCGCACCCCGCCATTTTTGCGGGGCAGCACATAGGTGACAAGAAATGGGCTGACGTAGGATTTCCCCCTGTGATACGTGCGGGCAAAATCCCCATTGCGAGTGATCGAACGATAGCGCAAATTTCAGCCCCCCCATACTGCGTTTTCCCTGTTAAGACAAAAAGGCCACCTGCGGCGGCCCTTTTGGGGTGGGGAAGACGGGCGACCGCCAATTCCCTTTGAATTAGACGGCAAGTTTTGCACGGCCTTTGGTGCGGCGCGCGGCGATGACCTTGCGGCCACCCTTGCTCTTCATTCTGCTGAGAAAGCCATGCTCACGGGTGCGCTGGCGTTTCTTGGGTTGGAAAGTTCTTTTCATGTTTTGTTCCTCCAATCAAGGTCTGCCCTGGCGGGCGTTATGTGTACGCCGGTCTTGGGGCGTTACATCGCAGTTACACTACATTTTGCCAAACTTACAAAATGCATAGCCTTGCAAAATAAAAGTATAGCCTAAACTTCTTTGTGCTGTCAATACTTTTTACAGTTTCTCTGCCGGGCACGGCGGCCAAAAGCGCCCCAAAGTGCCAAAAATGCCCCTGCCCTGCCTCCCGCGGCACCTTCTGCAAGGGGCCCCGGTTGCCCCGCCTTATATATAGAAGTTATTTGTCTATATTATACTATTGATAAAAGTGCCTTGTGGTAGTTGTATGGCGGCGAAATTTATGCTATAATTGCAAAAACAGGACGACTGCCCGCACGGGCCGGTACTACGGTGCCCGGCGGGCAGAAAAACGGTTTTTAGGTTTTTTGGGGGTGCGTCGTAACGGCTTGGCGCAGAATTACTTAAAAACCTGTTTTTTTTTGTTTTTTCGGTCACCGGCTTTTTTTGCGGCGGCCGTTTCGTTGCCTCCTGCCCCGGGAAACAATTTACTTTTTGGGAGTGTGTCTGACAACTATGGATTCGTTTGACGAGGTATTTGCCGCTGTAAAGAATTATTGCAAAGAGCGGCTGGTGGATGCCACATACAACCTGTTTATCGACGGGCTGGAGCCGCTGTCGTTTGAAAACGGCGTCGTCTCTATTTCTGTGCGCAGCGATTTTATCAAGGGCATGGTGCAAGAGCGTTACGCCGATTTGCTAAGCGAGGCGTTTGGCGCGATCCTCGGCTTTGAAGTGGGCCTGGAATTTAAAGTGCCCGAGCCCACAAAGCCGGAGCCGCAAACGGCGATCCCCACCGGCAGCTATGCGTTCACCTTTGAAAATTTTATTGTGGGCAGCACAAACAAGTTTGCCCATGCGGCGGCGCAGGCCGTCGCGGCAAACCCGTCCGGTGCGTACAACCCGCTGTTCATCTATGGCGATTCCGGCCTTGGCAAAACACATTTGCTCAACGCCATTCGCCTTGAAATTGCAAAAAACCGGCCGGATTTCAACATTGTTTACGTGGACGGTGAAGCGTTTACCAACGAGATCATCAGTGCCATCCAAAACAACTCGACCGCAGAATTTCACCAAAAGTACCGCGCGGCCGACGTGCTGCTGGTCGACGACATCCAGTTCATTGGCGGCAAAGAGTCAACGCAGGAAGAATTCTTCCACACCTTCAACACGCTGTACAACGCGGGCAAGCAGATCGTGCTGGCCAGTGACCGCCCGCCGAAAGAGATCAAAAGCCTGCAAGACCGGTTGCGCACCCGCATGGAGTGGGGCCTGACTGCCGACATTCAGCCGCCGGATTTTGAGACCCGCGTCGCCATCATCCGCCGCAAGGCCGACCTTTTGGGGCTCGACATCCCGAACGACGTGGCCGAATTTATTGCAAACCACTTGAAAAACAACATCCGCCAGTTAGAGGGCGCGGTGAAAAAACTGAACGCCTACCGCCTGCTGGAGGGTATTCAGCCGGTCATCGGCGCGGCGCAAAATGCCATCAAGGATATTTTAAACGAAAACCAGCCGGTGCCGGTCACGATCGAAAAAATCGTCAGCGAGGTGGCGCGCACCTACAACATCACCCCGGCGGATATTCGCAGCCGCAAACGCAGCAGCAATATTTCGTCGGCACGCAAAACCGCGATGTACGTCGTGCACGAGATCACCGGCATGACGATGCAGGACATCGGCAAAGAGTTTGGCGGGCGCGACCACTCCACCGTCGTCTACTCGATTTCCGAAGTCGAAAAGAAGCTCACGGCGGACCCCCGGTTTCACGAAATTGTCGAAGATATCGTCAAAAATGCAAGGGTGTAACCCCCGCAAAACAGCGTCCGTTTTTCCACACTGCTTTTAACATTCAACAGAAAGTTTTCCACAGTGGGTCATGGCAACTACATGGATTGTTGAAACTCACAAGTTATCCACAGAACCCTTCACGACAAAAAAACAACTGTTTGGTGTTGTGCAGGGCGGGCTGCGGGTTTTCTTTCCACAAATTCACAGCCCCTATGACTACTGCTATTTCAAACTTCTCAAATACAGCGGTTTTTCCGTTTTTTTTGAAAACCCGGCGCGGCCGGTCATCTCGAATTTGATGGGGGAATGATCATGAAACTAGAATGCGACAAAACAAGCCTTGCCGAGGCGATCCTCGGTGTTTCCCGTGCGGTCACCATGCGCAGCAGTGTGCCGGCGCTCGAAGGGATCCTGTTTAAGGCGGAGGGCGGGAAGCTCACCCTCATCGGCTACGACCTTGAAATGGGCATCACCACCGGGCTCGATGCGCGCATCCGTGACGAGGGGTCGGTCGTACTGAGTGCAAAGCTGGTCGGCGACATGATCCGCCGCCTGCCGTCCGATACGGTGGAGATCGAATGCAACGAATCATTAGTCACCACCATCAAGGGCGGCATTACCGAGTACAATATCACCGGTATTTCCGCCACCGATTACCCCGAACTGCCCGCCGCCGCTTTCTCTCAACCGGAAGTTGAGGGCCGCGGCGCACTGCCCACGACGATGATGGATGCCGTGACGCTGAAAGAAATGATCGAAACCACAATTTATGCAGTTTCGCAGGATGATAAAAAACCGGCCAACAACGGTGAAAAGTTTGTTCTCGGTAACAATAAGCTCACATTAGTCGCGCTGGACGGGTTTCGGCTTGCCATCTGTGAGCGCCCTGTTAAAACCGACCACGAGGTCGAGATTGTCATCCCTGCAAAGACACTCACCGAAGTGGCGCGGTTGATTGGCGATTCAGAAGAAGAGATCGGCATCAGCGCAAACAAGCGCTATGTGGTGTTTTCCATCGGCGGGTACACGATCGTCAGCCGCCTGCTGGACGACGCATTTCTGGATTACCGCAAAACCATCAACCCCGGTTACCTCACCCGTGTGGTCGTCGAGGTGCGCAGTTTTTCCGCGGCGATCGAGCGCGCGAGCCTGATCATCACCGAGCGGCTGAAAAACCCGCTGCGGGTCACGTTTGACGAAAGCCTGACCGTGCGCTGCCAGACGGAGCTTGGCAAGGTGATGGACAGCATCCCCTGCGAATTTGAGGGCGAACACATGGAAGTTGGCTTCAATAACCGTTATCTGCTGGACGCGCTGCGCAATTCCGGTTGCGACAAGGTGGCGTTTGAGCTGAACGGCCCTCTGTCGCCGGTGAAGGTCGTGCCGGTGGAGGGGGACGAGTTTATTTTCCTTGTGATGCCGGTACGTTTTAAAAACGACTAGGAGGCGGCCTATGGCGCTGGAAACCATTCCAATCAAGACCGAGTTTATTAAGTTGGACTCATTGCTGAAATATGCCAACATTCTGTCCTCCGGGGGCGAGGCCAAAATGGCCATTCAAAACGGCGCTGTTACCGTGAACGGCGAAGTTTGCACTCAGCGCGGCAAAAAAATACGCCCCGGTGACCGCGTGAAAATAGAGAATTTTGAACTGGAGGTCACCCCCGAGTGATCTTACAGGAACACACCGTGCAGCATTACCGCAATATTGAGCAGGCGTCGTTTCGCCCTGGCCCACACCTCACGGTGATCTGCGGCAAAAACGGGCAGGGCAAAACGAACCTCTTGGAAAGTGTGTGGCTGCTGTGCGGGGCCAAAAGCTTTCGCGGTGGCAAAGATGTGCACTTAGTGCAGCGCGGGCAGCCCTATGCCGTGGTGGAAGCTGCGGCAAAGCAGGATGACGGCGAAGAGGACAAGTTTCGGCTCATCATCGGCGGTGAGGGCTGCGAGGAGGCCGGCGTCAAAGCCGGGCGCACCGCAAAGCTGAACGGCGCCGATTTTGGCCGGGCCACCAACCTTGCCGGGCATTTTTACGCGGTCGTGTTCTCCCCTGCCCATCTGGATCTGGTCAAGGGCAGCCCGGAGGGGCGCAGGCGGTTTGTGGATGCCGCGCTTTGCCAGCTGTACCCCGGGTACCTTGCGGTGCTGCGCCGGTATATGCGGGCAGTGACCCAAAAAAATGCATTATTGCGCGACGCGCGCCGGTTTGCCGGCGTAGACGAGCTGATCGCCCCGTTTGACGAGGAGATGGCCCGCGCCGGGTTTGAGATCATCGCCCGGCGCACCGCGTATCTTGCGCAGTTATTTGCCGAGGCCAGTGCGGTGTACGACAGCATTTCGGCCGGCAGCGAGCAGTGCGGCTTTGCCTACCAGCCCACGGCGGCGGAAGAAGAAGAGCTGCGGGGCATTTTGCGCAAAGCGCGTGCGGCGGATTTGCACGCGGGCTGCTGCACGGTGGGCCCGCACCGCGAGGACATTGCCATTACGGTGGCCGGGCAGGATGCCCGCGCCTTTGCCAGCCAGGGCCAGCAACGCAGCGCGGCACTTGCGCTGAAACTGGCCGAAGCGGGGCTGATCCGACAGGTGACCGGCACCGAGCCGGTAATGCTATTGGACGATGTGCTCAGCGAGCTGGACGGGGTGCGCCGCGATTTTTTATTGCGCAAAATAGAGGGGCGGCAGGTACTGCTGACCAGCTGCGATGCGGCGGCGTTTCACGACACGCCCGGCGCGATTTATGAAATGGAGACCGGGCGGCTGCGCACGGTCAAGCACGAGGACTAGGGGGACGCTATGTATCTGCATCTCGGCACCGACACCATTATCCGCACCAAAGATATTTTGGGCATTTTTGATCTGGACAGCTCCACCATTTCAAAGCGCACCCGCGATTTATTGCGCCGCGCCGAGGTGGAGGGCCGCGTAGTGAATGTCAGCGGCGAACTGCCCAAAAGCTTTATCGTGATGGCCGGCCGCAGGCCGACGATTTACATCTCACAGATTTCAGCCGGCACGCTGAAAAAACGCTCCGGCTATATCGACGATATTAAAAATATCTGATCGTTTGCAATGAGTTCTAGGCAGGATGGGCCCATGGGCCCTCGACAGGAGGAAAGCACAGGTTATGGCAGAAAACGAAAACAAAGTCATGCACGAGTATGATGGCACACAAATTCAGGTCCTTGAAGGGCTGGAAGCAGTGCGTAAGCGCCCGGGTATGTACATTGGCACCACCGGCCCCCGCGGGCTGCATCATCTGGTGTACGAAATCGTCGATAACGCGATCGACGAGGCACTTGCCGGGTACTGTGACCATATCGAGGTCACCATCAAAAAAGATAATATCATTGAGGTCAGCGACAATGGCCGCGGCATCCCGGTCGGCATTCAGCCGAAAATGGGCATCCCGGCGGTCACGGTCGTGTTTACCATCCTGCATGCAGGCGGTAAGTTTGGCGGCGATAATTCGGGGTACAAAGTGGCGGGCGGCTTGCACGGCGTCGGCGCCAGCGTGGTGAATGCGCTGTCTGAATGGCTGACCGTGCGGGTGCGCCACGACGGCAAAGAGTACGAGCAAAGCTTCCACCGCGGCAAAGAGGACGCGCCGCTGCGGGAGATCGGCCCCACGACCACCAACGGCACCACCGTTGTGTTCAAGCCGGACGCAGAGATTTTTGAAGTTTTGGAGTACAACTACGAAACACTGCTCACCCGCCTGCGCGAAGAGGCGTTTTTAAACGCCGGTGTGCGCATTACGCTGACCGACGAGCGCGGCGAAGAAGAACTGCAAGAGAGCATGTGCTACGAGGGCGGCATTCGCAGCTTTGTCGAGCATATTCACACCCGCCGCCAAATGGAAGTGCTGCACCCCAGTGTCATTTATTTTCAGGGTCAGCAGGGCGACATCGTGGCCGAAGTGGCGTTGCAGTACAACAGCAGCTATAACGAGCTGCTGCTCTCCTTTGCCAACAACGTCAACACGCCGGACGGCGGTACCCACGAAGAGGGCTTTAAACTCGCCCTCACCCGCGTGTTCAACGATTTTGGGCGCGAAAAGGGCTATTTGAAAGACAAGGACGCCAACCTGTCGGGCACCGACGTGCGCGAGGGGTTGACCGCCGTCATCAGCGTCAAGCTGACCGACGCACAGTTTGAGGGCCAGACCAAGGCAAAGCTGGGCAACACCGAAGTGCGCGGGCTGATGTCGAGCCTTGTGTACGAAAAACTGAAAGAGTTTTTTGAAGAGAACCCCGGCGTTGCCAAAGCCGTGTTTGAAAAGGCAACGCAGGCGGCCCGTGCCCGTGAGGCCGCGAAGCGCGCCAGAGAACTGGTGCGGCGCAAATCGGCGCTCGAATCCAGCCGCATGCCGGGCAAACTGGCCGACTGCCGCGAAAAAGACCCCTCGAAAACCGAAATTTACATCGTCGAGGGTGATTCCGCAGGCGGCAGCGCCAAAATGGGGCGCGACTCGAACATTCAGGCCATTTTGCCGCTGTGGGGCAAAATGCTCAACGTAGAAAAAGCGCGGCTGGACCGCGTGTACGGCAACGAAAAAATGATGCCGGTCGTCACGGCGCTGGGCTGCGGCATCGGCGAGGAATTTGACTTATCAAAGCTGCGGTACCACAAGGTGTTCATCATGGCCGATGCCGACGTCGACGGCTCGCATATCTGCACGCTGATGCTCACTTTCTTCTTCCGCTTCATGCGGCCGCTAATCGACGGCGGGCATGTGTATATCGCACAGCCGCCGCTGTTTAAACTGGCAAAGGGCCAGCAGATCAAATACGCATACAACGAAAACGAACTTTCGGGCATGTCTGCAGAGATGGGCCAGGGCACCAAGGTCAGCCGCTATAAGGGCCTTGGCGAAATGAACCCCGAACAGCTTTGGGAGACGACGATGAACCCCGATAACCGCGTGATCGTGCAGATCTCGATCGAGGACGCCGAGCGGGCGGACGAGACGTTCACCATTTTGATGGGAGACAAGGTAGAGCCCCGGCGGCAGTTTATTGAAAAGAACGCGCGGTATGCGAACCTTGATATTTGATGGTGGCCGGACGGTGTGGACGGCATGATTTTTCAAACGGAACAGAAGGATGGCTGAAATGATAGATAATTCGATCAACGAAGGTACCAAGCTGATTGTCCGCGACATCAAAGAGGAGATGGAAAGCGCCTTTATCGACTATTCCATGTCGGTCATTACGGCGCGTGCGCTGCCCGATGTGCGCGACGGTTTGAAACCCGTGCACCGGCGCATCCTGTACACGATGCACGAGCGCGGCAACGACCCCTCGCACGCCTACCGCAAGTCGGCGGATACCGTGGGTGCCGTGTTGGGCGCATATCACCCGCACGGTGACGCGTCGGTGTATGATGCCATGGTGCGCCTTGCGCAGGATTTTTCTCTGCGCTACCCGCTGGTAGAAGGCCAGGGCAACTTTGGCTCGGTGGACGGTGACCCCCCTGCCGCCTACCGTTATACCGAGGCCCGCATGAGCAAAATGGCCGTGGACCTGATGACCGACATCGAAAAAGAAACCGTCGATTTTGTACCGAACTTCGACGAGTCAAAGCAAGAGCCGTCGGTACTGCCCAGCCGCATCCCCAACCTGCTGGTCAACGGCAGCACCGGCATCGCGGTGGGCATGGCGACCAACATCCCCCCGCACAACTTGTGCGAGGTGATCGACGCCATTGTCTGCATGATCGATAACGGGGCCGAAAACGTGGAACTGCCCGATTTGATGGAGCACATCAAAGGGCCGGACTTCCCCACCGGCGGCATCATCATGGGCCGCAGCGGCATCCGCGCGGCCTACGCCACCGGCCGCGGCAAGATCACACTGCGCGGCCGCGCCGAAATTGAAGAAAAGGCAAACGGCCGTTTCCAGATCATCATCACCGAGATCCCTTACATGGTCAACAAGGCCCGCATGCTGGAAAACATCGCGAACTTGGTCAAAGACAAGCGCATCGAGGGCATCAGCGATTTGAACGACGAATCAAACCGCCATGGCATGCGCGTGGTCGTAGAGCTGAAGCGCGACGCCAACCCGCAGGTGGTGCTGAACCAGTTGTACACCTACACCCAGTTGCAGGACACCGTGGGTGTCATTATGATCGCACTGGACGGCGGCCAGCCCAAGGTCATGACGCTGAAAACGATGCTGGAAAAATACATCGAGTTTCAAAGCGAGGTCGTGCGCCGGCGCACGATGTTTGATTTGCGCAAGGCAGAAGAGCGCGCCCATATTTTAGAGGGCCTCAAACGCGCCACCGACATTGTGGACGAGATCATTGCCACCATCCGCTCGTGCAAGGGCGGCAAGGCGGAGGCAAAGACCGCCATCATGGACGCGTTTGAATTTGACGACGTGCAGGCAACGGCCATCGTCAATTTCCAGCTGGGCCAGTTGGCCGGTCTTGAAATTTTGAAGATCGAAAAAGAGCTGGGTGAACTGCACGCGAAAATTGAGGGCTGGCGCGAAATTTTGGCAGACGAAGCCAAGGTGCTGGGTATTGTCAAAACCGAGCTGATGGTCATGCGCGACAAGTACGGCGACGAGCGCCGCACCGAAATTGCAGCCGTGTCGGGCGAAGTGGATATTGAGGACCTGATCCCGGAGGAAGACTGCATTTACCTGCTGACCCATTACGGCTACATCAAGCGCCAGCCGGCAGACGCCTACCACAGCCAAAAGCGCGGCGGCCGCGGCATTACCGGCCTCACCCGGCGCGACGAGGACTTTGTGGAAGAGCTGTTCATCGGCTCGACCCACGACTATATTTTGTTCGTCAGTGACCTTGGCCGCGTCTACCGCGTCAAGGGCTACGAGATCCCGGAGGGCAGCCGCACGTCCAAGGGCGTCAACATCGTCAACCTGCTGCCGCTTTCGCCCGATGAAAAGGTGAACACGATGCTGCGCGTTTCGGCACAGAGCGACGAGGGTTACCTTGTGATGGTGACGAGAAACGGCATCATCAAGCGTACCGAGCTTGAAAAATACCGCAACATCCGCAAAAACGGCCTGATCGCCATTTCGATGGACGATGACGACCGCCTTGCGTGGACGCGCATCACCTCCGGCACCGACGAGCTGATCGTCGCCACCCACGCGGGCATGGCCATTCGGTTTGCCGAAGAGGACGCCCGCCCGCTGGGCCGCACCGCGCGCGGCGTAAAGGCCATTACACTGGCCGATGGCGACAGCGTGGTGGGCATGGCGGTGGCGCGTGACGGCGGCGAACTGCTGACCATCACCGAAGAGGGCCAGGGCCGCCGTACCCCGGTGGAAGAATACCGCAGCCAGTACCGCGGAGGCAAGGGCATTCGCAACTACAACGGCAAGGGCGGCGGCGTGGCTGGTGTCAAGGTCGTGGACGCACAGGACGACATCATGCTCATTTCTCTGGAGGGCATCATCATCCGCATGCACGTAGAGGATATTGCGGTGCAAAGCCGCTATGCCGGCGGCGTGCGGGTCATGCGCCTTGGCGAGGGGGATAAGGTCGTCACCGTAGCGCGTACCCCGCGCGGCGAAGACGAAGAAGACGCCGATTTGCCCGCTGAAGAAGGCGAAGACACCCAGCAAGAACCGACAGCGGAAAAAAACAGTGAACAATAAGTGATTTTCACACAATATTAACAGAAAATCCCTATAATGGTGCATATTGGGCTGTTGCTGTTCGGCAGCCTTTTGGGCATAAAAAAGGCATGTAAAAATCTTGCCGGGGGGCCCGGACAAAAATAAAGGGAGTAATGAATTTTATGAAAATCAAAACCAACCGCCTAATTGCATCCGGGCTGATGAGCCTTGTCTTTATCTTGGAGATGTTTATCCTGCACGGCCTGTTCGATCAGGTCGGCACTTCCAGCCTTGCGCTTGCGCACCTTGTCGTGGTTTATGGTGCATTTTTGGTGCCCGTTTTTGCAGTGCTCATCGGCAACCCGGTGTTTGAAAAAGCCGGTGTAAAATATGCAGTCGTGTACAGCGCAGTGCTTTATATCTGTGTCAGCATTATGTTTTTCAGCCCGGCAAACGTTCTTTATAGCGCGGGACTTGGCACTGTGACGGGTGCAACTACCCCCAGCACCACTGCCGGGTATTATGTTTTGGCTGCAAAAGTTGTTCTGATGCTCGCCGCGCTGGTAATTGCGTTGATAGAGCCGAAAGAAAAGGTCGTCGCAGAAGCATCCATCCTCTCCGAGATCGAAGCACCGAAACCCGAAGAAGTGGAACTGCCGAGCAGCACACAAGAGGACAACCTGTAATCGTTACAAAAACCCCCCGGTTGGGGCATTGAAAACAGGGCGGCAAGTTGCCGTCCTGTTTTTTGTTTAGCTTTTTTTAGCAGGCTTTTTTAAAAAGAACAACAGCCTGCACCCCATGGTGCAGGCGCGCCGTAAACAAGCCGGAAAAAGTGCAGCACTTTTGAATTTTGTGCGCAAAGGCATCCTTTTTTGCAAAAAAAAGCCCCCACCCGCAGGTTGGGTAAAGGCAGCAGAAAACAAACAACAAAGCAAATGATGGGTACGGGTTTTACCGAATAAAGTGGGGGCCACGGTTCCAAAAGCCACCCAAAGGCGGGCCGCGGCAAGTAAAGCGCCCCCGCAAAGTTTTCTCCCCTGCCCTGCCCGGTCACTTGGCTTTTTGCATTGTGCAGGGGCCGGGGCGGGTACATAAGCCCCAGTGTACCATAAAAATGCCTGCCACGGGGGCGACCCCCACAGCAGGCAAAAAGACGGTGCGGTTCAGTACCAGTAATCGGTCACCAAGGTGGTGCCCCATGTTTCGCCCGGTGCCAGTTGGGCCGCCGGGGCAAAGGTCTCCCACGCGGTGCCGGTGGCATTAAAATCGGGCAGGCTGTGCCAGGGCTCTATGCACACAAGGTGGCCCGGTGCGGCGGGCGGGCTCCACAGCAGGCAGTAAGGGGTGCCGTCAAGGTGGCACACCACGCGGCGGGTACTGCCCCGCTCCGCCAGCGTAACGGTAGAAGCGTTGGGGTGTTGCAGCAAAATGGGCCCGTCAGCAAAGGTGCGCATGGTCAAAGGGATGCGGCTTACCTGCGTTTCGCTTGTGGGGTAATTGTGTAAGCCTGTCGCAGGCTGTGGCTGGTCAAATTGCAGTTCATACTGCGTCAGTGGCTTTTCGCTGTCAAACGGGCAGCGAAAACCGGGGTGAAAGCCAAGGCCAAAGCGCAGCTGTGCGCTGCCGGGGTTTTGCACCTGCACGGTGTGGCGCACGGTGTTTTTTTCTAACACAAAGGTGCTTTGCAACACAAAGTCAAACGGGTAAACGGCACGGGTCTCTTCGTCCGGGCAAAGCTGAAAAACAAGGGTGTCGGCAGTTTGCGACACCATCTTGTGCTGTTTGTCGCGCGCAAAGCCGTGTTGCAGCGTGCAGGGGTAGTTTTTGCCCTGCCAGCTGCGGGTGCCCTGCGGTAGCATCCCGGTGTACGGGAACAAAATCGGCGCATGGCGCGGCCAGACATCCGGCTGGGCCTGCCACAAAAACTCGTGCCCGTTTGTTGCTTTGACACTCACCGCCTCCGCGCCGGTGGTGCTTACCGTGAGTGAAAGCCATTTATTTTGTAAGCTGTATCTCATAGGTGCTCCTTGTTGCCGCAGGGGAATCAAAAACCATCAAAAACGGCACAGTATCCATTATAAAACGGCACATCGGTTTTTCCAGTCAGAATATTGCATGTAAAACGGGCAAAAGATTGCAGGGTACATTGTACAAATCACGCCCCATATGCTAACATGAAGAAAAGCGGCCGGGCCAGGCCCCCCCGCAAACAGGGAGGAATACAGATGGTCAATCGCCAGCAGATGATCCTGCTGCAACTTTCCAACGCAAAAGGGCCGGTGACATCGCAGCAGCTGGCCCAAGCGCTGGAGTGCAGCAGCCGCACCATAAAAACCGAAATGCCGGCGGTGGCAAAGGTGTTGGCGCAAAACGGTGCAAAGCTGATCTCCAAGCGAAACCAGGGCTATTCGCTTGAGGTGCAAAACGAGGAAGCCTACCGTTCTCTGTACGAGCTGCTCAACCTGAAAGCCGTCAACCTGACACTTGCCAACTCCAACGAGGAATCCCGCCTGTTGTACCTTGCGCGCAAACTGGTGGCGTCGGCCCGCGGGGTCAAAGCCGAAGAGCTGGCCGAAGAGCTGTATTTATCCCGTTCGGCCCTGCGCGAGCCGCTGCGCCGTGCCTGCACCTTTTGTGAGAGCTTTCATTTAAAAACCCGGTATGCCGCCGGGCAGGGCATCCGGGTCACCGGGCAGGAGCATTTGATCCGCATTGCCATGACCGAGCTGTTTGAGCTGCATTTTCACAAGGTGCGGCTGGATGCGACCGACCAGGAGTACGCGCAGTGGATCGGCTGCGAATACGAAGAACGGCAGAATATCCGGCATACCTTTTTAAAGGTATTGCGCGAAAGCGGGTATTCGCTGCGCGACAGTGTTACCCAGCGCATTGCGATGTACCTTGTCATTGCCCGCAACCGCACCCGTGCCGGGCTGTATGTCGATTTGCCCCCCAGCTGGATGCAAGAGCTGCACCCCACCCCCATTTACGCGGTGGCCCGCACGATTTACACCGCCCTTGCCCAGCAGTTTGACGGGTACCACATGAACACGGCCGAGACCTCGTTTTTGGCCATTTATATTTTGTCGAACATGGATGTGGACCTGAAGCGGGACCTGCGCGCCACCGCCCCGTTTTTGTATGAGGACTGCGGTGCCGCCGCAGACCAGATGTTGCAGCAGGTGCGCAGTGAGACCGGCCTTGATTTTGCGGCCCGGCCCGACGCCGTACCCATATTACAGCAGTTGGCGCTGCCGCTTTTGGCTGGGGCGCGGTATGGCCTGGACGGGTATCAGCACTTTGACTACAGCTATGAAAAAGAATTTTTAAAAAGCCCGCTGTGTGTGCAGTGCGCGCGCATGATGGCGACGGCCCTCACCGAGACCACCGGTTGCCGCGTGTCTCAAACCGATATTTCCATCTTGTCCTGTTATGTCTGCGCACTGCTGAACGAGGTGAAATACGACATCAAGCCGCTGCGCATTTTAACGACCCACTTCATCGGCACCCAGTTTGCCCGCATGCAGGCCAAAGACCTGCAAAAACGCTACCCGGACCTGATCGAGTCAATCACCGGGATGGAGCTGTACGAGATACGCGGCACCGACCCCAAAGACTACGATGTGGTGCTGGTGGGCAACGGCTCCCCCGGGCAGGGGCTGTTTGGGTATAATTACACCTACCCCGCTTCGCTGCTGCTGATGACTTTGCAGGGGCGCGACTATAACCGCATCCACAACGATGTGCTCATCAACGCCTACCAGCTGCCGCAGGTGCTGCAACAGCCGGGGCAAATACGGGTGATACAGGACTTTCGGTTTTTGTCGCCCGAGCAGTTTTTTCAGTTCATCAGCCTGCGCCACGCAAAGGATGAAACCGCCCGCAACCAGATGGAAACCGCCCTCATGCGGCAGGAAGCGCAGTACTCGCTGGCACAAAACGAATGCGTCGTGGTGTTTGGCCCGGCGGGTGCCTGCCGACACGAGTGTATGGAGCTGTACATTTTACATAAAAAAAGCCAGTGGAATGCAGAAAGAGTGAAATATATCTTTTTTATCTGCATGGATTGTGCCAATTCATTGCAGAAAGTGAAAGCACTAGAGACCGTACTGAGTGAATTTACAAAAAATGAAGAAGAAATTAAACAGTTTGCACAAAACCCGACACAGGCATTTCATGGGTTACTGAGGAAATCCTTGCAGACTACATAAAAACAGCAGCGCCTACTTGTGAAATTGACGAGTAGACGCTTTATTATTTCACTTATTCATAAAGACAACAAATTATTTCACTTTTAATTAGAAAAAAGTAAAGTTGTTGTGTTTAAAAAATAGACATAAAATGTGATTGACTTGAACGAGTAATCGTGCAAACAAAAGGAGACTACTATGCTTAAAGTTTTTCTGTCCTCCCATGGCACCATGGCAAGTGGCATCCGCAAATCCCTGAGCATCCTGATGGGGGAATGTGAGAACCTGACGGTATTTGACGCGTATATCGACGAGACCAGCGTGCAGCAGCATCTGGATGAGTTTTACAAAACGGTTGAGCCGGGCGACGAAGTGCTGCTGTGCAGCGATTTGTACGGCGGCAGCGTGAACCAGGTGATGTGCACTTACCTTGACCGGCCCAATACCCGCCTCGTCGCGGGGGTCAACCTGATCTTCATGATGGATGTGCTGGGCGAAGTGAGCATCAGCGACGCAAGGCTGGACGAGATCATTGACGAGAGCCGGGAGTTTTTGCGCCGCGTTGACCTTGACAAGCTGGATACCCAGCCGTCTGCCGATGCAGAAAGTGACTTTTTCTAAGCAAAAGAAAGGACGGTAAAACGTTATGATTAAATGGGTACGGTTAGATGAACGTATGATTCACGGGCAGGTGGCCACGAAGTGGAGCCGCACACTGGGTGTGGACCGCATTATTGTGGCGGACGACATTGCCGCGAGCAATGAGATCATGCAAAAATCGCTGATGATGGCGGCCCCCGCCACCTGCAAAACGGCGATCGTCTCGGTAGAAAAGGGCATTGCGCTGTGCAACGACCCGCGCGCCGCCGAACTGAAAATCCTGCTGATCGTCAGCACGCCGCAAAACCTGCTGCGGGTGGCCAAAGAAGTTAACGGCATCCCGCAGATCAATGTTGGCAACTATGGCCGCATCGCCCCCAAAAATGGCACCGAGCAGCGCCACACCTACACAAAAAACCTGTACGCCTATGACGAAGAGGTTGCCATTTTAAAAGAAATTCTGGCGACCGGCATCCCCTGCAATGTCCAGACCATCCCGGACGACATGCCGCAGGATCTTTCCAAGGTTCTCGGGTGAATGGGAGCTTCCATTCATTAGAACATAAATAAGGAGGAGTTTGTCAATGTCAATCACCGCCGCAATCGCCTGCGCGCTGGTATATTGGATCATTCAGGTGCTTGATCCGTATATGCTGTCGTGGCAGTGCCTCAACCGCCCCATCGTCGTGGGCCCCATCATCGGCTTGGTATTGGGTGACCTGCACACCGGTATCACCATGGGTGCTTCGCTGGAAGCTATCTTCATGGGGATCTCCGCTGTGGGTGGCTCCGTTCCGTCCGATACGTTGTCCGGCACGATCATCTCCGTCTCCTATGCCATCCTGGTAGGCGGCCAAAGTGCCACCGAGACCGGCCTTGCATTGGCACTGTCGATCGGCACCGTCATGGCGTCGTTCAACAGCATGCTGATGGCCGTCTGGTCTGCAATGGCTGCTTTCTGGGAGAAGATCGCCGCCGAGTGCAAACCCCGCAAGTTCATGTTCCTCAGCATGCTGTTCAACGTCATTGCCTCTTTGCCGGGCGCCATCATCATCTTCTTTGGTGTGGCCTTTGGTATTGACGGGCTGAACGCGGCCCTCTCCGCGCTGCCCGCATGGGTCATGACCGGCCTTGCCGCCGCGGGCACCATGATGACCGCCGTCGGCTTTGGCATCCTGCTGTCGATGATCTGGTCGGCAGATATCGCCGTATTTTACTTTGTCGGTTTTATTCTGGCAAAAAGCCTGCAGCTCAGCAGCCTTGGTATCGCCGTGATCGGTGCCGCGATCGCGCTGACGATCTTCTTCATTGAGAAGAACATCATCACTGCGAAAAAAGGCATGGTCAAAGCAGAGGCTACCGCCGAGGCAAAACCAGCAAACAGTGAGGAGGATTTCTTCTGATGGAAAAGAAAATAATCAGCGCAGAGGAAAATAAGGTCCTCAAACAAATGTTCTGGCGCAGCCACTTGGTGTTTGCAAACTTCAACATGACCAAGATGGAAGCCAACGGCTTTACCATGACGATGTCGCCCGCAGTAGAAAGCATTTACAAAGACGACATGGAGGGCAAAAAGGCGGCTTATGCGCGTCATCAGTCCTTCTTTAACACCCACGCAGTTGCGTTCAACTTCATCGCCGGCCTGTCTTACGCGCTGGAAAAAGACGCAAAAGACGGCAAGGTGCCGGGCGAGACCATCGACGCCATCAAGGCTTCTTTGATGGGCCCGACCGCCGGTATGTTTGACTCGATCTTCTTCAACTGCCTGCGCGTCATCGGCGCCGGTATCGCCATCGGTCTTTGTGCACAGGGCAATATTCTGGGCACTTTAATCTTCATTCTGCTGTACGGTGTTTCGCAGTCCGTGCTGAAATACATCCTGCTGAAACTCGGCTATACGCTGGGCACCAGCTTTATCGACACCGTGTTCAACAGCGGCCTGATGGCCATTGCCACCCGCAGCGCCGCTATTTTGGGCCTCATTATGGTGGGCGCCATGACGGCGGTCACGGTCGGCTTCCCGCTCAACTGGACGATCAACATCGGCCAGACCAGCGTGGTGGTGGCGGACCTGTTCAACAATATCTATCCCGGTATCCTCAGCGTCGGCCTGGTGCTGACCATGATGGCACTGATCAAAAAGGGCCGCCGCCCGACCCAGCTCATCCTTGGCCTGATCGTGGTCGCGCTGCTGGGTGCTTTCATCGGCATCTTCTAAAAAAGGGGATTCCGCCTCTTTTCCTCAAACAGCAGCTTCGCTGATACAGGAAGGTCCGGTGGAGCTGCGGGCACGCAGCTTCGCCGGGCCTTTTTTCGTTGCAGCTTTGCTGCACCACCCCACCACAGAAAGGACAGGGCTTTTTATGACACTCCGGGATTTGATGATGCTGTACGGCGTCACGCTGGGCAAACGGCGCACCAAACGGGAAAAATTTCTGTTTGCAAAGCAGATCGGCGAGGCCTTTCCCCCACTGGGGTTCCCGGTGCAGGTGCAGCAACTGAACGAGCGGGTTTTTCAGGTGGAAAATTTGATCGCGGGCGACCTTGCCACCGCCGAGGTGGTGTTTGTCGCGCCGTTTGACACGCCCGCAAAGACCGTTTACCCCGCAAAGTATTACCCGTTTCACCCCGAGCTGACGGTGCGCGAAAACCGGCGCGACATTCTGTTGCAGTTTTTGCTGTCACTGGTACTGCTGCTGGGCGCCACCCTTGCGCTGCGGCTGGGGCTTGCCAGCGCCGCCTTTGCGCCGCGTGTCACTGCCTTTGTGGCGGCCGGGGTGCTGGCGCTGGCCGGGGTGTGGCGGCTGTTCAGCCACTCAAACCCCTATAACTTCAACCGCGCCTCCGCCAGCATTGCCGTGATGGCAAAACTGGCGGAAGAGCTCGGCGGCAACAAAAAAGTGGCGTTTGCCTTTTGCGACCACTCCGCCACCACATACGAGGGGTATAAGCTGCTGGCCAAAAACCTGCCCGGCCCCTCTGCCGTCATTCTGCTGGACTGCATTGCACAGGGCGAAAAGCTGGCGCTGGCGCACAGCAAATTTTCGGCCGCGCGGGCCGACCAGCTGGCCACCCTGCTGGGTGACGTGCCGGTGCTGCGGCGCAGCTATGAAGAAAACGAGCTTGGGCGCAACGTGCTGTCCATCTTGCCCACCGGCTTAATGCTCACCAGCGGCAGTGTGGAAAAGGGCGAATTTGTGGTGCGGCACACCGGCACAAAACATGACGTGGGGCTGAACTTACCAAGGCTCGAACAAATCGAACAGGCACTTGCCGCCTTTGCGCGCGCCAAAAAGGCACCGCAGCAGGGGGCAGAAATAACACAGGAGCAACAGACAATATGAAAATCAAATCGAATCGTATTATGATGCAGGACGGCGAAAAGGCCGGTGTTCTGACGATCGAACACGGCAAGATCACCGCATTTGACGAAAACGGCACCGCGCCGGATGCCGAGGATTTTGGCAACCAGCGCATCATCCCCGGTATTTTTGACACCCACAACCACGGCACCTGCGGCTTTGGCATGCTGGGGGGCGAAGCCAGCCACGAGCAGCACATTGCTTCGGTCAAAGGCTATTTAAAAGGCCTTGCCAGTCAGGGCACAGTCAACATCTTCCCCACCGTGATGGACGTGGAGAATATCCGCGCGGTGGCCGAGGTGGCAAAGCAGGGCCCGCAGGACGGTGCGACCATTTTGGGCATCCACAGCGAGGGCCCGTGGCTGAACCGCACCGGCGAAAAGGGCATCCGCACCGGCTGGCCCGACGTCAGCATGGACACCGCAAAGGCCATGGTGCAGGCGGGCGACGGCCTGCTGCGCCTCGTGGCGCTGGCGCCGGAGATCCCCGGCATCGGGCCGGTCATGGAATATTTCCTCTCGCAGGGCATCACGCTGGCCGCCGCGCACAGCGACAACAACTACCAGCAGGCCACTGCGGCCTATGCAAAGGGCATCACCGTCGCCACCCACACCGGCAACGTGATGACCGACATGCACCACCGCGATGTCGGTGGCCTTGGCGCCGCATTGCTGAACGACAACGTGCAGTGCGAAGTGATCTGCGACGGCATGCACATCTGCAACGAGATGCTGAAAATCTATTTCCGCGTCAAAGCCCCGTCGCAGTTTATGATGGTCAGCGACTGCACGCCGCTGTCCGGCGCGCCGACCGGCGAGTACACCGGCTTTTTTGAGGGCATGACGATGATCGTCACCCCCGAGGGCTTTGTGCTCACCGACACCGGCCGTTTGATGGGCTCCAGCCAGCCGGTGTTGTTCGACATCGGCAATCTGGTCGAAAAAGTGGGCCTGCCGCTGCAAACCTGCCTTGAAATGGCCTGCCTGAACCCCTGCAAAAAGTACGGGTTTGCAGACCGCAAGGGCTCGCTGGCGGTTGGCAAGGACGCCGATCTTGTGGTCATCAGCGACGATTACAAAGCGCAGGTCACCTTTGCCGAGGGCCGCCGCGTGTACGACCGCGCCGCCGAGGGCACTATTTTTAACAAGGAGTTTTTAAAAGCAAATTCATGAGCAAGAAAAAACTGATCGTTGTAGCCGATGACTTCGGCTTTAGTGAAGCGTATAATTATGGGGTACTCAAGGGGTACCGCGACGGCATCGTCACCACCCTGTCGCTGATGAGCAACATGGCGGCGGCCCCCCACGCGGTGGCCCTGCGTGACCGCGAATGCCCCACTGCCCCGCTGGCCCAGCACACGAACTTTGTGCAGTACCGCCCGGTCAGCGACCCGGCAACCATCCCGACACTGGTGGATGGGGAGGGAAACTTCTACCGCAGCTACGACTGGCGCGGCGAAGACCCAAACGACCCGAAGTGCAAGGGCACCGTGTACCCCAGCTATGAGGATTTTTACACCGAAACCATGGCGCAGCTAAACCGCCACAAAGAGCTGACCGGCAGCTACCCCAACCATTTTGAGGGGCACAGCGCGATGACAAAGCCCATGATGCAGGCCTTTTTGGACATCGGCACAAAGCTGGGCATCCACAACATGGCGCAGCCCCCGCACGAAACCGACACCATGCATGTCGCCTTTGAGCTGTTTAGCACCAACCCCGGCGCCATCAAAATTTTAAACCGTGGCAGCAGCCCGCAGGATTGGCTGGAAGACCGGTTTGGCCTGCTGGACAGCCCGTACGAGATCAATGTGCTGCATTTCCACCCCGGGTATCTCGACGCTTATTTGCTGGACAACACCTCGCTGACTACCCCGCGCTGCCGCGACCTTGAAACACTGTGTGACCCGCGGGTGCGCGAGTGGCTGGATGTCCACGAGATCGAACTTGTCGATTTCAGCGCGGTCTACCGCTGAAACCGGCCGTAAAGGAGAAAACAAAATGCTTTTTATCCTATTTGCCGTTGTGGTTGCCCTGCTGCTGGTGGTGCTGCAATTCAAGCAGTACCGCAGTTTTCAAAAGCAACTGACCCAGCACCAGCAGCAAACCGGCGAGGTGCCGCAGGGCACGGCGTTTCCCACGCTGCGCCGGGTGTCACTGCTGGTGCCGGTGGCCATCTGCGTGGTGGTGGCAGTGGTGATCGTGCTGCGCCCTGCGCTGGTCAACGACCCGCAGGCCTACCTTGTGCTGCTGCTGATTTTGGGCATTTTGTTTTCCGGCAGCAGCATCACCGGCAACATGACCCAGCGGCTGTATTACACCCCCACCGGCTTTTTTATCAAAGAGCGGTTTGTGGCGTACACCGAGCTCAAGCGGCTGGTGCACGGGGGCGGGCGCAAAGCCGACAGCATTGAGCTGCGCGACGGCACCACCTACCGCCTGCCCCGCCGCCAGTTGCAGGCGCTGGAGGCGCTGAAAGAGCAAAAGGTCTTTCGGCTTGCCGGCAAAAAAAAGAGCTGACCACCCCCGCTTCACCGTGTGGGTGCGAAAGCATACAGTACACTCCAAAAAGACGCAGAAACAGCCCGCATGCCGCCGCATGCGGGCTGTTTCTGTGCGTGCGGGGTGGCAACTATTTGACAGATAGGGTACAATAAGGCCAGATCAGGGTGCCCGCCACGGCAGACGCCCCCCAGTACCCCGAATAAAAAATGCTGTTTTTTGTAGTAGTTTTCGTTCCGTTTCCCTCTCTGTATCAGGGGCAGGCGAAAGCGCATGCCCGCAGGGCCGATTCACAGAAAGGAGCCTAAAATGAGGAAAAAACTTACAGCAATCTTTTTTTGCATCCTTGCCCTCGCCGCCTTTACTGCCTGCAAAAGCACCAGCGCCTCGGGCAGCGGGCAACTGCCCAACCCCATTGTAAACTATGATACGCTGGCCGATGCCGCAAAGGTCACCGGGTTTGAGCTTGCCGCGCCGGATGCAGTCGACGGGTACGACACCCGGGCCATTCAGGTGGTGGCCGACAAGATGATGCAGGTCACCTATGCGAAGGGCGAAGATCAGCTGTTAATCCGCAAGGCGGCCGGTACGGACGATATCAGCGGCGACTATACCGCGTATGCCGAGAGCAATACCGTTATGGTTGGCAGCTTATCGGTTTTGATGAAGGGCGAAAAAGGCATGGTCAGCGTTGCCACTTGGGCAGACGGCGGGTATGCCTTTGCCGTGGATGCGCAAGACATCCCGATGACCGCCGACGCAATGAGCGCACTTGTTAAAGAAGTTCAGTAAAAAACAAACATAACCAGGCCCTGCGGGAACTTTGCCCGCAGGGCCTGGTTTAAATTACGGCGGCGCCAGCCGCAACAAAAACCACCCGAGCGGCCGCCCCGCCCGGCAGGCGGGGAAAAGGCCTCACCGGCCGGAGGTTGCAACGGGGCACGCAGCGGGCGGTGGGCTGGCGAAAGCGGCCCCCTTTTTTTGCATCAGCAGTTTGTAAAACATCACCAAAACTTCTGAATAAAAACAAAAAAATATCGAAAAACAATAAAAAAGGCTTGAAATTCAATAACAGCTATGTTATACTCGGTGGCAGAAACCGGGGGTGATGGAGTGAAGAAAAAGTGCGTTGCCTGCCTTGCGCTGTGCGCGGGTGCCATTGTGGTGTTTGCGGGTGGGCGGCTGCCCTGCCATACCGCCGCATGCGGGGGTACCCACCAGTACTACTTTTTAAAAGAGGGGGTCGCCGCCGTGGGCAGTGTGTTCGAGCGCATGGGCATCCGTCACGGGCCCGCCGCTCTCGTACTGCAAAACGGGCGCCCGGTGCTGGTTTACCGGGCGCACAACAGCCAGGGTGCCCCGCAGCAGGGGCAGAAAAAGGGGGAATTTGACCTGTGTGGAATCATAACCGGTCTTTGATGTTGTCCCGCGTGGCGGTCGGCGTGTTCAGTGTCTTGTTGCTGGCACTGGTGTTTGGCGCGCTGCCACTGACTCATTTTTTGCTGCGGGTGATCGACGCCCCCATCGCCCATGGGCAACAAGATCTGGCGGTGGCGCTGTTTTTGCTGACCGAATATGTTTCGGTGCTGCCCGCCGGGCTGTTGCTGTTTGAACTGGGGGGCCTTTTGCAGCGCATCGGCAAGGGCGACGTGTTTGTGCCGCGCAACGAAACGGGCTTGCGCCGCATCAGCTGGTGCTGCATTTTTGAAGCGGTGGTGTGCGTTGTAAGCGCGCTGTATTACCTGCCGTTTTTACTGGTGGCCGTGGCCGCGGGTTTTATGGCGCTGATCGTGCGGGTCATCAAAAACGTGTTTGCCGAAGCCATTGTGCTGAAAACCGAGCAGGAGTTTACCATTTAAGGAGGCGGGTACATGCCAATCGTTGTCAACCTTGACGTCATGATGGCCCGCCGCAAAATTTCGGCGGGAGACCTTGCCGAGCGGGTGGGGATCACCCCGGCCAATCTTTCGATCTTAAAAAACAACAAAGCACGCGCGGTGCGGTTTTCCACACTGGAAGCCCTGTGCCGCGAGCTGGGCTGCCAGCCCGGCGATCTGTTTGAATATCGGCAGGGCGAAGAGGGCGAAACCGCCTCCCTGCCAGAATAAAAAGTGTGGTGTAAAAAATGAATCAAATTTCACAAACGCCTTCGGCGCAAGCCGCAGGGCCAGTGCCGTCCGCGCCCCAAACACCGCCCGCCGCACCCCCCATACCGCCGCCCCCGAAAAAAAACCACTACGATGCAGCCGATACCCGGTTTGCCCTTTTGGCCTTTGTGCTGGGGTACTTGTTTTTATGGCTTGTTGGCCCGGTGGCACTGGGTGCCGGGGTCACGCTGTTTACACTGTGCTACGCCGTTTGCGTGCTGGCATACGCCGCGGCCTGCGGTGTAAAGCCCACCCGCGCAGCGTGGGGCTGGCTTGCGTTTTTGCTTGCCATGGCCGCCCTGTTTTTTGTGGGGGTGCCTACCCTGCTCACCCTGCCCGCCATTCTTTTTTTAACTGCCATCGCCATTTATTGGGCCATGGTGGTGTTTGGTGCCCGCACGACCGGCCGCTTGGATGCGGGGGTACTGCGCGACGGCTGGCGCGGCTTTTTTGAACTGCCGTTTGGCAATTTTGCCGCGCTGCCCGGTGCGCTGCGTGCGGCGGCGGCCCGCAAAACGGCGGACCCGCAAAAAAAGCACCGGCCCATGGCGGGCGTTTTAGCGGGCCTTGCGCTGACAGTGGTGCTGCTGCCGGTGGTGGTGCAGCTGCTTGCAGGTGCGGACGATGCGTTTGCCAAGCTGCTGCAAACAATTGCGCTGCGGCTGCGGTTTGATTTTTCTTCGGTGCTTGCACGGCTGGCGTTTGCCGTGCCGGTGTCGTTTTACCTGTTTGGGCTGTTTTACGGGGCCCGGCACAAAAAGGGCGTGCCCGCACAGGGCAGCGCCGCGGTGGCAAAAAAGCTGTCGTTTGCAGCACTCGGCATCCCGGCGATCGCGCTTTTGGCGGTGTATCTGCTGTTCTTTATCAACCAGCTGCCGTATTTTATCTCGGCCTTTTGGGGCCGTTTGCCCGCCACGGGCGGCATGACCTATGCGCAGTATGCGCGCGGCGGCTTTTTTGAACTGCTTTGGGTCGCGGTCATCAACCTTGCACTGCTGGGGTTTGGCAAGGCGTTTGTCATCCGGGGCGGCGCTATCCGGCGTGCGGCGAGTGTGCTGCTTTGCCTTGCCACCGCGCTGATGGTGGCCATCGCCGGCTCAAAAATGGCGCTGTATATTTCAGCGTACGGGTACACCCGCAAACGGGTGTGGGCAAGCTGGGCCATGGTGCTGGTTGCGGTGTGCATCGTGCTGTTTTTACTGGATGAATTCAAGCAGTTTTCGCTGATGCGGGTGCTGGCACTGTGCTTTTGCGGCTGGTTTTTTGTGCTGTGCGCCGTCAACACCGACGCGCTGATTTTGCAGGCAAACTACACCGCGTGGCAGGCGGGCACAATTGAAAATGTCGGCTGGGATGACGGTGAAGCCATGATGAAAGCCACCGTACTGCGCCGCATTGCAGCAGGCCCAAACACACCGAAAGAGGTACAAAAACAAGCCCTGTGGGAACTGCAGGTTGCCGGGCAGCAGGCGGCATATGACCAAGAGGTAAATGACCTGCCGTTTACCGGCTTTACGCTGCGCAGCGCGGTTGCAAGGGCTGCGGCGGATGCCGCAAACCCATAGAATAATGGCAAGCCGCCGCACAGTTTCACCCCTGTGCGGCGGCTTTTTTAAAAAACAGCCGGGGCGGCGGGCCGGGCCGTCACTGCCGACGGCAAGCTGCCCAAAAGGGTTTCGGCGGTTGCCCATAGCCGGGCACGGCGGCCCTTCCTGCGGCAGAGCAGCGCTTTGCCGCGGGCGAAAACCCGGCAAAAATCGGCTGCACTGCAAATTTGCCGTTTGCTGCTTTGCCCATACCGGCAATGGCGCAGGCAAAAACGGCACTGCCCGCTGCGGGGGGCAGCAGTCCGGGGCAGCCCTAACAATTTGCCCGGCCCACGGGTGCGGGGTGTGCCGTGTGTGCTGTAAAGCCCGCCTAACGTTTGTTGCCCGCCCACACAGTTAAATAGCGCAAACAAAAAACGGCGCTGCACACGGTAATTGGCAATTCTACAAAACCGCCATAGCCGTTTGCCATAACTCACGGGCACGGGGCAGACTGCGATCATGCGCCGCAAAGCCCCGTCCGCGTCAAAAAGAAGGGCCGCCAAAAGCTCGCCCGGCCCTTTACTATAAAAGTAGCTAACCTGCAAAAAAAGCCAGCCCGGTACACGCGGCAATGCCGCTGCACCGGGCTGGTGTTTGTTTAAAAGTAAAAGGTACTTGCACAGGCACCCGCCCTACACCGGCTGGTAAAACAGCCCGTGCTGTGTGCAGTACCACAGCAGCAGGCCGTGCCCGTACCGGTGGATGCGCTGCTGCAAATTCCATTCAGGGTACTGCTTGTACACCGCAATGCTGCCGCCGGTGGCAAAGGCCACAAACGAGATGTAGTGCTGCTTTTCCATCGGGTGGTCGCTGGTGATAAACCAGTCGTCCTCGGTCAGCTCCACCGCCAGCCGCTCGCCCTCCCCCGCTTTTTGCGGGGTCTGTGCCGCAAGCTTTTTGCCGCAGCAGCTCACCTCGGCATTGCCGGTACACAGCGAAATGTTGTGGCAGGTGGGGCAAATGTAATATTTGGTGTTTTTCATGTTCCCTCCCACAAAATCGTTGGGCGCCAGCGTGCCGTTGATCAGGCTTTGGGCGTCGACCCCCAGCAGGTCAGAGAGGGCCGGGATCATCGAAATATCCGGGCAGCCCGCGCCGCGTTCCCACTTCGAAACGGCCTTGTCGCTGACATGCAGCAGGTCGGCCAGTTGTTTTTGTGTCAAATTGCGTTCCAGCCGCAGCGCACGAATAATCGCGCCGACACCTTCGTTTAACAAGGCGCAGCCCCCCTTTCTACCACCATTGTAGCGAAAAGCGGGGCGTTTTGCAATCGACGCTGCGTAGAGTTTAGCCTGCCGCCCGCCAGTAACGGCTGCCGTTTGCCGTGCGGCACAAAAAGCCCTCGTCCACCAGCTCGCGGCGCAGCACAAAATAATCGCCAAAAGTGTGCCAGGCATCGCAAATGGCGTTCACCTGTTTTTCGGTGTAGTCTTGCCCCGGCACAAATTTTTCGGCCAGCAACGCCAGCAGCGCGCGGCGCACCGCCTGTTTTTGCGGCAGGCCCGTCAGGCGGCCCTCGGTGTCTAAAAACGGCGCAAGCGGGTCCTTGGTCGTCATACGGGGTCACCCCCTGCCAGCTTTTCGGCCCACAGTTCGCGCAGCACGGCAATATCTTCGCTAAATTCATGCTCGGTCTGCGTTTCTTTTTGCTCCAGCTCTTCCAGCACTTCTAACGTAAAGGAGGCGGGGCCGTACTGCGCCCATGCGGCGCGCATGGCAGGCTCGGGGCAGCTGCCCACATTGCATGCAAAGGTAAACCGGTTTTTGGCCCCCTGCAATTCGGTGGTGGCGCGCAGCCACGCGCTGCCTGCCGGTGTGCAGCAAATGCGGTAAACCCCGCCGTGCAGCGGCTGGGCCTTGTATTGCTGGCGCAGTTTTCGTTTTAGGGCGGCATCCATGTCGCTCACCTGCTTTTTGTTTATTTTGGGGTACTATCCCCGCCCACAAGCATACCGCGCGCCAGGCCCCTGCGCAACCGACGCAGCGTAGAGACCGCAGAAAATATTTGATACCGCACCGCCAAACGATTGTAAATTTTGCCCAAAAACTGGTATACTGAAAACAAGCGCCGGGGGCTTCCCCGGCAATAAGGGTGAGGGTGTGGTGCGGTTGAAAAAAAGCAGATGGGTGCGGTTTTTGCCGGTTTTAGCCCTGCTGGCAATGCTGCTGTGCCTGCCGGTGCAGGCGGCAGGTGCGCCGCGCGCGGTGCTGAACGCCAAAGACGGCGTGGTGCGCATTTTTTGCGAGGTGGACGGCGATGTTGTCAGTGGCAGCGGCTTTTTGGTCACGAACACAAACAGCGGCGCCGTGGTGGTGACCAACTACCATGTGGTGCAGGGCGCCAGCGAGATGCAATTATATTACGATGGCAACGGCCCCGTTGACCTTACGGTGATGGCCGTGTCAAAGGGGCAGGACCTTTGTTTGCTGCAAACGCCAGAGGCGCTGCCCGGCATGGTCCCGCTGACACTGGCGGATAAGGTGGAAATTGGCGACGCCGTGTACGCACTGGGCTACCCCGGCGGCAGCGATGTTTTTAGCGACGATTTGGCGCTGACCAAAGACGAAATGGCACTGACGAGCGGCCTTGTCAGCGCGCTGCCCCGCTCGCATCAGGCGGGTGACCAAAGCAGCGAGGTGAGGTTGGTTCAGATCAACGCCGATATCAACCCCGGCAACTCCGGCGGGCCGTTGCTCAACGAGCAGGGGCAGGTGATCGGCGTCAACGCCATGGGCGTGAATGACGATGCGATCACGGGCATCAACGCGGCGATTCATGTGGACGAGCTGAGCGGCTTTTTGCAGGCGCAGGGCGTAAACGTGGGGCACAGCGTCGGCGGCCTGCTGCTGGGGGCCGTAGTATTGCTGTCGGTTTTGCTGGTGGCGCTGCTGGTACTGGTGTTCTTTTTAGTCCGAAACGAAAAAAAGGCCGCCGCGCGGCGCGCCGCACAGCGGATGGACGCAGCAGGCTACCCCGGCCCGGCAGCGCCGGTGCAGGCACAGGCCCCGCCCGTGGCCCCGGCCCCGCAAACAATCTATAACGAGCCGTCGCCCGCCGCCCCTGCGGCGGCAATGCCCCCTGCGGCGGCAATGCCCCCTGCACCCGGCACCCCCATAGCGGCGGTGGCCCCACCGGCAGTGCCGCCAGCGGCGCAAACCACGGTGCAAACGGTGCCCTATCCTGCCCCACCGGCCGCCGCCGCGCAAGAAGCGAATGGCATGCAGCCGCAGGGCCAGCAAGCGGGCTTTGGGGCCACAGGTATTCCGGCGGCGGTGACACCGGGGTACACCCCGGCGGTTTCGGCCCCCCTGCCGACAGGAAACTCTCCTGCCGCACAGCAGGCGGCGAGTGGCGGGCAGCCGCAGGGCCAGCCGGGTGAATGGGCAGCTGAAAACGCCGCCCGCCCCGGCGCCTTCGCGGCGGCAGGGGCGCAGCAACCCGCAGTTTCGGCCCCGGTACCGCCGGGTATCCCCCCTGCCTCACCCGCAATGCCGCCTATCGGCACGGCACCAGTGCAAAACGCGGTGCAATCTGCGCCGCCTACCCCCATGCAGCCGCCGCAGGGGATAGCACCCCCGCCCCCGGCGTGGCCGGTGGGCAATACCGCACAGCCCGCTGCCCCGGCCCCCAAAAAGAAAATCCGCGCCTGGCCCATCGTCACGGCAATTGCGCTGTGCCTGCTGTTGGGGCTGGGTATTGCGGCGGCGATGGGTATGGGCGCTTATAACCACATCATCAGTGAGGTGGACACCGCGGTGGCGGCAGAGGACTATGCTGCGGTCGTTGCGCTGTACGACCAAAACCCGTGGCTTGACAAAGTGCGGGACAAAGCAGAGCAGCCGTACAGCAACGGCATGCTGCTGTTGGAACAAGGCGAATATGAAGAGGGCGCAGCAATGCTCGCGCCTTTGGGTGATTACAAAGACGCGCCAAAAGCAGCTGCTTATGCAAAGGCTATCATAGCCGAAGACCCGTATGAACAGTATTTGGAATTCAAAAAACTTGGCAACTACAGAGACGCTATCGAGCGGCTAACGCAGGTAAAACAAAAAATATTTAGAGAGGCAAAAGGGCTGATCGGGCAAGGGGAATTTGCAAAAGCGAAAACTTACCTGACGGGATTACCCGATGGGTATCCGCAGCGACTGGACTATCTGAACTTAATCGACGAGTGGGAAGATGCAAAGACTTCCCCCGCCTATATGCGCATTTTTGCAAAGGATTGTACTGCGCTCGGGGTCGATATCCCCCCACAGGTAGGAAGCGATTGTTTAATTTATTTCATAACGGGTTATTGGGAAACCACAAATGGATGGTATTTTCATTGGTATAACGATGATGACCGGCTTTCCGGTGTGTATGGTGACTGGTATTATGAGACGAATATTGAATTCTCTTATTTTGGAGAACTTTACATGGGCGATAACGGCCTTTATGGGTATAAAGGTGACAATACCCCGCTGGTGCGCATCACAATTGAAGACTATAATACGATCACGATGCGTTACAATGGTAATGCTTACATCATGCACCGTTGGTGACGACTAAAAGAACAAAAAAGCCAGCCGCAACAGTTGTTGCGGCTGGCTTTTTGCTATCGGGCGCGGTCAGTTGTTGGTGGTCATTTCATGCAGCTTTGCATTAATTTCTACCGTTTGGCCCGTGCCCTTTAAAATGGTCAGTTTAATGCTATCGCCCGGTTTGTAATTTTCCAGTTCTTTCAGCAGGTCGCTGTTGGTCATCAGCTTCACATCGCCGGCGGTCAAAATCACATCACCGCGGGTGATGCCCTGTGTGTACAGGTCGCTGTCCTCGCTGATCTGCGTGATATACAGCCCCTGGCTGGGCAGGCCCATCATGGTGCCGTTCGTGCCGTTCAGCGCAACGACCGTCACGCCAAGCGCCACACGGTCTTTCACATAGCCGTAGTTGATCAGGCTGTCAATGATGGGCTTTGCGTCGTTGATGGGGATGGCAAAGCCCATGGAGTCGATTTCAGAGCTTGCAATTTTAGAGGAGTTGATGCCGATGACCTGGCCGTACTGGTTCAGCAGGGCACCGCCGGAGTTACCGGGGTTGATGGCGGCATCGGTCTGGATGAGCTTCAGTGAAATGTTGGTCGAAACTTCGCGGTCAAGGCCGGACACAATGCCCTTGGTCACGCTGTTGTAGTACCCGCCGGCATTGCCGATGGCCACCACGTCATTGCCCAGTTGCAGTTGCGACGAATCGCCAAATTCTGCGGGGGTCAGTGTCAGGCCGGCCGGGTCGATCTTCACGACCGCAAGGTCGGTGCGGGTGTCATACCCCACGACGGTCGCATTTTTTTCGGTGCCGTCAGACAGCACGACCGTCACGGCATACCCGTCGGACACGACATGCGCGTTGGTGATGACATAGCCGTTTTTGTCCAAGATAATGCCGGACGCCTCCCCGACCTTTTCGACCTGCTGCGACGAGTAAAGGTTGATGCCCACCACGCTTTCAGACGCCTTTTGGGCGATCTGGGTCGTGGTCATCGTGCCGTCTGCGCTCGCGGCGCCGGTGTCGGTTTTGGGCGAAGAGTTGATGACGAGATGCTCGGGCTGCGACTCGCTGCTGGAAGCGGCGGTGCCAACAGAAAGGTGCTGCACCAGCATGCCGCCCGCCACCATGGAAAGCGCGATCACGGCCACCATGCCCACCGAGATGAGCACGGCGACAAGCGCCAGATGCTTTTTCTTTTTGGGGGGCTTTTGCGGCGGCACCGAGTTATAGTGAAATTCGGGGATGGACCCGTTGCCATGCTCTGCCTGATACGAATCGCTGCCGTAAGAAAAATCACCAGCAGCGGATGAAGTTTGGCGCTTTTCGCCAAAACTGCCCTGCGCGCCGGAGTAGTGATAGCTGGAATCTGCCCCGGAACTGCCGGTTTCGGGCGGGTCGCCCGCGGCCGTTTTGCGCTGATCGGGTGAAGAATAATCGTTATTAAAATCGGTCATAACCAGACACCTCTTTTTATAGAATATCGGTCAAAGAGCGCTCCCTTTCGGGACCGGGGGTACCCGGCCGATGGGCACTGTCCTTTTCACAATTTCAGTGTATCGTTGAATTGTGAAAAATGTTTGTCCAAACAGTAGGAAATTTGTTGATACTATTTCCTATTTACTGCCGCCCTGCCCCCCGCGGGACGCGGTGCGCCGCTCGGGTGGTTTGGGCTTGGCGCACGGCAGGGTAAACAAAAAGGTCGCGTCCTGCCCGGGGGTGCTTTCGGCCCAGATCTTGCCGCCAGAGCGCCCGATCAGCTGTTTGCAGATATGTAGCCCAAGGCCGCTGCCCTCGGCGTGCAGCCCCCGGCTTTTGTCGGCCTTGTAAAAACGGTCAAACACATACGCCAGCGCGTCGTCGGGGATGCCCTCGCCGGTGTTGCGAATGGCCACGGTCACAAAGCCCAGTTTGATGTTTTCGTTGACCGAAATATCAATGGTGCCGCCGTCCGGCGTAAATTTCAGCGCGTTGTCCACAATGTTGTACAGCACCTGATGCACAAGGTCGGGGTCGGCGTGCACCAGCACCTTGACCGGGTTAAAGCCGGTCAGCCGGATGGCGTGCTCAATAAACTGCTGCTCGCGCGAAAACAAAATCGTGCTCACGGTCTCCCACACGTCGTAGTCCACCGCGCTCACCACGTATTCGCCGGTCTCCAGCTTTGTGATGTCCAGCATGCTGTGGGTCAGCCGGGTCAGGCGGCCCACCTCCTGCGAGACGATCTGCAAATAATGGTCACGCCGGTCGTCGGGGATCGTGCCGTCCAGCATGCCGTCCACAAAGCCCTTAATAGTCGTCATCGGGGTGCGCAGCTCGTGGGCGATGTTGCCCATAAAGCTTTGGCGCGATGCGTCCACCGCCTCCAGCTTGTCGGCCATGTCGTTAAAGGTCACGGCAAGCTGCGCGATCTCATCGTCGCCGCCCACCGGGGCGCGGGCGGTCAAATCGCCGTCACCAAACGCGCTGGCGGCCGCCGTGATGCGGCGCAGGGGGTTGGCAAGGCGCCCGGTCAGCACGATGGAAATAATGCTGGACAGCAGCAGCATCACGCCCGCAGACAGAATAAAGGCGGAGAACATGCTCTCTAAAAAAGCAGTCAGCGACTCGGCGTCGCGCGAGGCGAACACGTAGCCAATGACCTGATGGTCGCTGTTGATCAGCGGGCACCCGGCAGAATAATAGCTGTGGGCGTAAATGCCGGACAGCTCGCCCAGCTCGGCATATTCGCCGTCTGAAAACGCGCGGTTGAGTATTTTGGTGCTCACCGTCTGGCTGTCGTTCACCACCCCCGTGGTGTCGGAGGTGTACAGCACGCTGCCATAGTTATCGGTCAGCAAAAAAATGCTGCCGGTCGCGTTGGCGACCACCCCGACCGCCTGCGACACATTGGGGGCAGAGCGCAGTTTATCCAGCTTTTCCACCGAAATGGTCGAAAAGTTGTCCCGCAGGCTGCGCACACTGGTCAGCAGCGTCTTTTCACTTTCTGCGCGAAAATACCCCACGCAAAAATACATCAGCACGACACCCAAAAACGTGATGCTGGTCACGAGTAAAAATGCGGTGGTGCGAAAATAGCGTGCGCTGATGCTCTTGTTCATGCGTCGTCCTTCACCTCAAACTTATATCCAACGCCCCACACGGTTTTCAGGCTCCACTGGTCGGACACGCCTTCCAGCTTTTCGCGCAGGCGTTTCACATGCACGTCAATGGTGCGTGAATCGCCGTAATATTCAAAGCCCCACACTTCGTCCAGCAACTGGTCGCGGTTGAACACGCGGTTCGGGTGGCTGGCAAGGTAGTACAGCAGCTCCAACTCTTTGGGCGGGGCGTCCACCACTTTGCCGCGCACCTTTAGTTCGTACCGGGTCAAATCCACGCTCAGCTGGTCATAGGCGATCAGCTTGTTTTCGGCTTCGTCTTTCGGGTCGGCACAGCCCGCGCCATAGCGGCGCAGCACGGCCTTGATGCGGGCCACCACCTCTTTGGTGTCAAACGGCTTTACAATGTAGTCGTCGGCACCCAGCTCCAGTCCCAGCACCTTGTCAAAGGTCTCGCCCTTGGCCGTCAGCATGATGATCGGCGCTTTTGAGGTGGCACGGATGCGGCGGCACACCTCCCAGCCGTCGAGTTTCGGCATCATCACGTCCAGCAGGGTCAGGTCCGGTTTTTCGGCGCTGAACTTTTCAATGGCCTGTTCGCCGTTGTAAGCCAGCACTGCCTGGTACCCCTCTTTTTCCAGGTAAAGCCGCAACAGCTCGCAGATGTTTTTATCATCATCCACAATCAGAATTTTTGTCTTGTCCATAAGCTTGGCCACACTTTCCGGCCGCAAGGCCATTTGGTAGTATAATTACCTGCATTATACAATAAAAGTGTGAATAAAAAAAGCACACTGCCCCGCCAGCGCCCCAAAGGGGCGCCCCCCGAGGGGCATAAATGGGGCTTTTGTGCAAAGGCACGGCACAAACCGGGCCCGAAGCCTTGCGGCTTTGGCGCGCACGCATTATAATAAACCTGTTGATTCATTGCTAGGGGGCGGCAAAGGGTGCCGCAAATAAAACAAGCAGGGCGCGCGTGCGGCCAAAACGGCAGGCGCGCGCAGTAGGAGTAACGCCATGAAATTAGGAATTGTCGGGTTGCCCAACGTGGGCAAGTCCACATTATTCAACGCCATCACCAACGCGGGCGCACAGTCTGCGAACTACCCGTTTTGCACCATCGAGCCCAACGTGGGGGTCGTTGCGGTGCCGGACGAGCGGCTGGACCGCCTTGCCGAGATGTACCACCCCAAAAAGTACACCCCCGCCACCATCGAGTTTGTGGACATCGCGGGCTTGGTCAAGGGGGCATCCAAGGGCGAAGGGCTTGGCAACAAGTTCCTCAGCCACATCCGCGAGGTGGATGCCATCATCCACGTGGTGCGCAGCTTTGACTCCACTGACATCATCCATGTCGAGGGCAGCGTAGACCCGGCGCGCGACATTGAGACGATCGACACTGAGCTGATCTTGTCCGACATTGAAATTGTGGAGCGGCGGCTGGACAAAACAAAAAAGTTCATGAAAAGCGGCGAAAAGACCCTTGCGGCCGACGCGGCATTTTTAGAGCAGTTGCTGGCCCACTTGTCGGACGGCAAAAACGCCCGCACCCTGCCGATAGAAGAAGAAAACGAGCAGGCGCTGTTTGATGACCTGCACCTGATGTCGGCAAAGCCCATCATCTATGCGGCCAATTTGTCGGAGGACGATTTGCTGGCGGGCATTGAGGCAAACCCCTACTACCCCGTCGTGCAAAAGATCGCCGCGGGCGAGGGCGCGGGCTGCATGCCCATCTGCGCCAAGACCGAAGAGGATATTGCGGGGCTGACCCCGGCGGAAAAGCACGAATTTTTGGCTGAACTGGGCCTGGAGCTCAGCGGCCTTGACACGCTGATCCGAGAGAGCTATAAGCTGTTGGGGCTGATCTCGTTTCTCACGGCGGGCGAGCCGGAAGTGCGCGCTTGGACCATCCGCAAGGGCACCAAGGCCCCGCAGGCAGCGGGCAAGATCCACACCGATTTTGAGCGCGGGTTCATCCGTGCTGAAATTGTGGCCTTTGACGATTTGATGGCCTGTGGCAGCCTTGCCGCGGCCAAAGAAAAGGGCCTTGTGCGCAGCGAGGGCAAAGAGTACGTGATGCAGGACGGCGACGTAACGCTGTTCCGCTTTAACGTGTAAAATGGACGTGTAAAAAACCGCTGCCACCGGGCGGCAGATACAAATAAAAAAGGGGGCGCAGGCCATCGCCGCGCCCATGGGGGGAACTGCATGCCGCAGAAAACAGGAGTTATGGGCGCACTGCCCGACGAAGTAAAGCTGCTTGCCGCCCAGTTGCAGCAAACAGAGACCCGGCGCATTGCCGGGGTGGATTTCATCACCGGCACGTTGGGGGCGAGGCAGGTCACCCTGTGCTGTGCGGGCATGGGCAAGGTCAACGCGGCGGCGGCGGCCCAGCTGCTCATCAGCGTGTTTGGCGCAAAGGCGCTGGTGTTTTCCGGCATTGCCGGCAACATGAGCGGCCGGGTGGGCGTGGGCGACCTTGTCATCAGCGACACGGTGGTCTACCACGATGCCGAGCTGCCGATGATCGCCCAAAGCTACCCCTATGTCAGCGAGTACCACGCCGACCCCGCGCTGGTGCAGGCTGCCAAAACAGCTTGCGAGGGGGCGGGCATCCGGTATATCGTGGGCAAAATTGCCACCGGCGACCAGTTTGTGGCCGACAGCACACTCAAACAGCAGATCTGGCAGGCCTGCCGACCGGACTGTGTGGAGATGGAAGGTGCCGCCGTGGCGCAGGTGGCCGCCAAAAACGATTTGCCGTTTGTCATTTTGCGCACAATGAGCGACGACTGCGACGAGGGCGCGCGTGAAAAGCTGGTGGTGCAGCAGTTTGACATCACCGAGTACTGCCACACGGCCAGCACGGTCACCGCGGCGGTGCTGCGCGCGCTTGCGTAAAATGGCTGTTTGCCCTTTTAAAGACAGACAAAAGAAAAAATGAATGCCTGCGCCATCCCCGGGTGGCGCACCAAAAGCATTGCGCACCACCCCCGTCAGGGCTGTGACAGAAGGGGGCGGCGGCAATGCTTTTGTCTTATGGGGCCCGGCAGGGCACCGCACAAAAAAGGAGGCCGCTGATGCAACCTACACTCACCTTTACGGATATTGCCACCGCCCGGCGGCGGCTGGCGCGTTACCTTGCCCCCACGCCGCTGGCGCAATCGTTTTACCTTGGCGACAAGGACACGCGGTACTTTTTTAAATTAGAGTCGTTGCAACACGCTAAAAGCTTTAAGATACGCGGCGCGCTGAACAAGATGCTCACCCTGACCGCAGAAGAAAAGGCACGCGGCGTCGCGGCTATTTCATCCGGCAACCACGGCAGTTCGGTCAGCTATGCCGCAAAGCTGCTGGGCATCCACCAAGCGACCATCATTGTGCCGCACACCACCCCGCAAAGCAAAATAGACAAGATACGCTATTTTGGGGCCAAGGTGCTGCGCATGGGGCAAAGCTACGATGAGGCGCATGTGCTTGGCATGGAGTATATCCGCGCCGCGCGCATGACCTATATTGACGCCTACGACGATGACCCGCTGATCTACGCCGGGCAGGGCACCATTGCGCTGGAACTGCTGGAGCAAAACCCCGCCATTGACACCATTGTGGTGCCGGTGGGCGGCGGCGGGCTGATCACCGGTATTGCGGTGGCGGCCAAGGCGGCAAAACCGGGCATCCGGGTGTTTGGCGTGCAGACAGAGGCCTGCCCCGCGATGGTGCGCTCGTACCAGGACGGCAAACGCTATGCCGAATACCCCAGCGGTGACACCCTGTGCGACGCGCTGGTGGGCGGCGTGGGCACGCTGAGCTATGCGCTGGCAGGCAGTGTGGTGGACGCCTTTTTTACCGTGACCGAGCAGGGCATTGCCAAAGCGGTGCGCTTTTTGGCGCGGGAAGAAAAGCTGATCGCCGAGGCGGGCAGCGCCACCACCGTTGCGGCCATTGCCGAGCACGGGCGCGAGATTGGCGGGCGCAATGTGGCGCTAATACTCTCCGGCGGCAACATCGACGGCGACCTGTTGGCCCGGCTAGTGTGCGATGCCTAGCGTAAACCCCGCCGCGTGGCAGGGCAAGCGGCCGCAAAAATATAGGTAAATTGCACAAACAGAGCGGGCTGTTTGCGCGCAATTCTTACAAAATGGAAAAAAATAGAAAATTGATTGACAGCAAAATAGTGCGGGTGTTATACTTCGCCGCAACAGAATACACAAAATGCAGTGAGCAGGAATAAGAGACCGGGCCTATTTTTTGCAGAGAGCCGCCAGCGGGTGAAAGGCGGCAAAAATGACTCGGCTTCGCTCCCCTGCGAGCAGTGCGCTGAACTTTAACAGTAGGCGCCACCGGCACCCCACCGTTAACCGGGGGCTTATTACCATGCGGGGGCGCCCCGCGTGCGATAAGGCAGAGGGGTCGCCCCACAAAACCGGGCGGCAATCGAAGTGGTAACGCGGACGGCACAACAGCCTTTCGTCTTCGGCAGCAAACAAGCTGCGCGAAGACGGGGGGCTGTTTTTTTGTTCTTGTTTTTGCCCCGCTGCAAGGGCCGGTATTCTGAACTGTGGTGTTTTGGAAAGGAGAAACAACATGAACGGACTCACACTGGTCGGCATCGCCATCGTGGCGCTGTCGGCGGCCTACCTGCTGTATGGGCGGTGGCTGGCAAAGAAATGGGGGGTAGACCCCGATGCAACCACCCCGGCGGTAACCAAGGAGGATGGGCAGGACTATGTCCCCTCCTCTAAATTCACGGTGTTTTCACACCAGTTTTCTTCCATTGCCGGCGCAGGGCCGGTCACCGGCCCCATTATGGCGGCCATGTTTGGCTGGATGCCGGTACTGCTTTGGGTGCTGATCGGCGGCGTGTTTTTTGGCGCCGTGCAGGACTTTGGCGCGCTGTATGCCTCGGTAAAAAACGAGGGCAAATCCATGGGCATGCTGATTGAAAAGTACATCGGCAAAACGGGGCGGCGGCTGTTTTTGCTGTTCTGCTGGCTGTTCACCCTGCTGGTCATTGCGGCGTTTACCGACATTGTGGCGTCTACCTTTAACGGGTTTGCGGCAGACGGCGCCAAGGTGGCCCCCTCGGCCGCGGCGGCGTCAATTTCAATGCTGTTCATCGTGGTGGCCATGGTGTTTGGTCTGTTCATCAAATACCGCAAGCCCGGCGGCAAAACGCAGGCGGTGGCGGGCATTGTGCTGCTGGTGGCCATGTTTGCGGTGGGCATCGCGTTCCCCTTGTATTTTTCTAAAAACGTGTGGATCGTCGTCGTGATGGCCTACCTGTTTTTGGCGTCGGTTATGCCGATGTGGCTGCTGATGCAGCCGCGCGATTACCTTTCTACCTTTATGCTGCTGGGCATGATCGCCGGTGCGGTGGCCGGTGTGTTTGTCGCCCGCCCCGCCATGAACCTGCCTGCCTTTACCGGCTTTGAGGTCAATGGCAAAATGCTGTTCCCCGCGCTGTTTATCACCATTGCCTGCGGCGCGGTGTCGGGCTTTCACAGCCTGGTTTCATCGGGCACGTCGTCCAAAACGGTGCGCAACGAAAAAGATATGCTGATGGTCGGCTACGGTGCCATGATGGTCGAATCACTGCTGGGCATTTTGGCGCTGGTGGTTGTGGGCGCCGCGGCAACCGGCGGCGTATTGCCGGAGGGCACCCCGTTTCAAATTTTCTCGGCGTCGGTTGCGGGCTTTTTGACAATGTTCGGCGTGCCGCAAAACATTGCCGTCGCGTTTATGACCATGTGCGTTTCGGCGCTGGCACTCACTTCGCTGGACTCGGTGGCCCGCATTGGCCGCATGTCACTGCAAGAGCTGTTTACCCCGGCCGACGGCGAAGCGATGGGCCCGGTGCGCAAGCTGATGACCAACCGTTATGTGGCAACGGTGCTGACGCTGGGCTTTGGCTGGCTGCTGTGCCTTGGCGGATACAAAAATGTCTGGCCGCTGTTTGGCTCTGCCAACCAGTTGCTGGCGGCGCTGGTGCTGATTGCGCTGGCCGTGTTTTTGCGCACGACCGGCCGTTCCGGCTGGATGCTGTATGTGCCGATGGGCATCATGCTCGTCGTCACCTTTACCGCGCTGGTGCAGGCGCTGATCGGCATTGGCAAAAAAATCTTCGTCACCGGTGATTTTGTGTTTTTGACCGACGGCCTGCAACTCATCGTGGCGCTGGCCCTCACCTGCCTTGGCGTGCTGGTGGCGGCAAGCTGCTTTAAAAAGCTGACGGCGCCCAAAGAACAAGAAGTAAAAAAAGCCGCGTAAGGCAGCTTTCAACATCGTTGCATAAAAACCCTGCTGCAAATGCTTGCAGCAGGGTTTTTGCTTGTTTTGGGTACGGCGTATTGGCTGGCCGGGGTTGGGCCGCGTACACCCAATTCATACCCTTAAAGGGATGCCGTTTACAGCATTTCGCTTTTAATACCCTTATTTAAAATGGTATCGTAGGCAATGTAGGCAAAAATATCTTCGCCAAAGGCCGGGCAAAAGGTTTGCAGCTCGGGCAGGGTCAGCGCCTCAATGGCTTTACCCGCCTCTTCGCAGTGCAGCACAATCTGCCCCACAATGCCGTGGGCATCGCGGAACGGCACGCCCTGTTTCACTAAGTAATCCGCCACTTCAGTCGCGTTTAAAAAGCCCTTTTTCACGGCTTCACGCATCACGGCGGGCTTTGCGGCCAAGGTGGCAATCATCCGCTCCATCAGCTTCAGCGCGCCGGTCACCACCCACAGCGCGTCGGCAAAGGCGTTTTTGTCCTCTTGCAAATCCTTGTTATAAGCCAGCGGCAGGCCTTTCATTGCCACCAGCAGCGTAAACAAATCGCCGTATACCCGCCCGGTGCGCCCGCGGATCAGCTCGGCCCCGTCGGCGTTTTTCTTTTGCGGCATAATGCTGGAGCCGGTGGTGTAGCGGTCATCCAGCGCCACAAACCCAAACTCGGCACTGGCCCAAAGCACCAGCTCTTCGGCCAGCCGCGACAGGTGCATCATTAAAATACTGAACGCCGCCAGCGTTTCCAGCACAAAATCTCGGTCGGCCACGCCGTCTAAAAAATTGGGGCAGGGCCCGCCCTCAAAGCCCAGCAACTGGGCGGTGTACGCGCGGTCGATGCTGTGGGTGGTGCCCGCCAGCGCCCCGCAGCCCAGCGGGGACTGCCCCATGTTGTCGATGGCGGCCAATAGCCGCTTTTTGTCGCGGCCCATCATTTCGGCATAGGCCAGCAGGTGGTGCTTAAAGGTCACCACCTGTGCCCGCTGCAAATGGGTATAGCCCGGCATCTGCCACGGGTTTTGGTCGGCCTTCGTTTGCAGCGTCGCCACAAAGGTGTCGATCAGCCCCACCACCTCGGCGGCTTTGGCGCGCACATACAGCTTCATATCCACGTTGGTCTGGTCGTTGCGGCTGCGCGCGGTGTGCAGCTTTTTGCCCACGTCGCCCACCCGGCGAATCAGGTTCAGCTCCACAAAGGTGTGCACGTCCTCATATTCCGGCCCGTAAATCAGGGTACCGGCCTCAAAATCCTGCAAAATGCCGTGCAGGCCCGCCGTCAGGGTTTCGCCCTCTTCGGCGGTCAGCATGCCGCACTTGACCTGCATGGCCACATGGGCAAGGCTGCCGGTGACATCCGGCTGCACCAGCCATTCGGTGTGGCAGCCCGCGCTGTCATAGTCGCGCAGCAGGGTGTCCTCTTCTGCCTTAAAACGCCCGCCCCACAGTTTGGTTTCATATGCGTCTGCCATCGTCGTTCCTCCAGCATTGTATTTTGCATAATTATACACTTATAAATACAAAAATGCAACAATAAAACTAAAAATACAAAAAATAGAGAATATTTTTTCACGCAAAGGGCTCGCTGGCGACAGAAACCCCGTAGCGGCGCAAAACCGGCACAGCGACCCGCGGCACAGCAGTTGGTAGCGCCGGGTATCGGCATGGGGGCGGTAGTGCCCGCCCACAGGCCCCAAAAGTGCAAGTTAAGGCAAGTGCAGTGCAAAAATTTAAAATCGACTTATGGCCCGCCCCGTGTTAGGATGAAGCCAGAACCCCCACCCGGCGGGCCAGCCGGCACGCGGCGGGGGCAATGACGAAAGGCGGCTTTTGTATGGGATATCGCAGTGATAACATCGACGAAAAGGGCCTGCTGTTTGGCAAATGGTGCATCAAAGAGGGGCTTTGGGCCATCACCAACCGCTGGAAAAATTTTATGTATCTGCTCGTCGGCAGTGAAAAGGCGCTGCTGATCGACACCGGCTACGGCGAGGGTAACCTGCGCGAGGTGGTAGAATCGATCACCAAGCTGCCGGTGCTGGTCGTGAACACCCACGGCCATTTTGACCACAGCGGCGGCAACGGCTGGTGGACGGATGTGTTTATTGCCCCAGAGGGTGAAGCGGCCACAAAACAGCCGTTTTCGCCCCAGCAGGAGGCATGGTACGCGGCAAAGCCCCACCGCGATTACGCCATTCACCCGCTGCACGACGGCGATGTGTTTGACCTTGGCGGCCCTCGCACGGTAGAGGTGCTGCCCATCCCCGCCCACCACGAAAGCAGTATTGCCCTGTTAGACCACGGTAGCCGGGTGCTGTTTACGGGGGATGAACTGGAGGCCGGGCAGGTGCTGCTGTTTGTGCGCGCACAAAACCGGCCGCTTGGGGGCGTTGTGGCGGCCCACCGCGCCAACCTGCAAAAGCTGGCCGCGCGCCGCGCGCAGTACGACTTTATCTGCCCGGCCCACAACGGGGTGATGTTGCAGCCGGATGTGTATTTGAACGACTTTATGGCGCTGGATGACGAATTGCTGGCCGGCACCGCCGTGCCCCAGCCGGACACTGCGGGTTTTGGCTTTGCGCCCAGCAGCAAAGAGGCCGGCTTTTTTGAGCGTTTTGGCCCGTTGCAGCGCGTGCAGCACGGGCAGGCATCGCTGGTGTACCAGCAGGAACAGGAGGCAGAAATATGAAAGGGCCAGAGTATGACGCATTGGTACAAAGCCTGTCGCAGGGGGCAAGTGTGCGGCAGCTGCGAGGCGTGCCGGTAGAGCTGCGCAGCTGTGCCGACCGCCTCGAAGGAGAGATGGACCCGCGCACGGCGGTGGCCGCCCGGCTGACCCACGCCGAATTTTTGCGCGACAAAAACGACCTTGACCCCGAGCTTTGGGCAAACGAAGCGCATTTGTTTGGCCCTAAAGACCAGCAGGGCCTTACCCCGCTGGAATTGCTGCGGGTACAATTCGGCTGGGTCAGCAGTGACCTTTCCTGCGGCATCCGCACGCTGCGGCGCAGTGTGCCTACACCGGCGGGGCCCGTCACCGTGTGGCAGTACGAGCAACTTTCGGCCCGCACCGACCGGCCCTGCGTCTTGTTTTTTCACGGCGGCGGCTTTTTTGCGGGCATCATCCCCACGGTGGAAAACCAGTGCAAGCTGCTGGCCCAGCTGATGGGCGGTGTCGTGCTGGCCGTCGATTACCCCTTGGCGCCCGAGCACCCCTACCCCGCCGGGTTTGATGCCTGCTACGCCGCGCTGTGCTGGGCGCACGGGCAGGCAAAAGAACTTGGCATCAGCCCGGATAAAATCGGCGTGATGGGCGATTCTGCCGGGGGCAACCTTGCGCTGGCCTGCGCGCTGCGCGACCGCGACGAGGGCGCCGGCCGCGTCGGCTGCCAGGTGCTCATCTACCCCACCCTCTCGCGCAGTGAGGGGCCGCAGGACGGCGACTACTTTTTTGACGAAGCGCTGTACCACAACCCGTACGGCGATGCGCTGATCGACACGCAAATTCACCTGATCGGCAGCATGGCGCACCAGACGAACGCGTGGTACCTGCCCGCGGGGCAGGATGCGCGGGTGCCCTACCTGCACCCGATTGCCGCCCCGTGCATCGGGCTGCCCCAAACGCTGCTGCTGACGGCGGAGTACGATTTTTTGTATGCCGAGTGCGAGGAGTACACCCGCCGCCTGCTGGTAGCAGGGGTGCCGGTGCGGCATATCCGGTACGGCGGCATTTTTCACGGTACGTTTGACCGGCTGGGCTATGCCCCGCAGGTGGAGGATATGCTGCTTTGTGCCGCACAGGCCATGCAGGCACTGTAATTGCAGCGCAGTACACACACAGTTTAAGCAGTGTATACTTATTTAAAAAGTCGCCGGGGCAACCGCCCCGGCGACTTTTTAACAATGTGGGGGGCAAAAAGTGCAAAAAATGTACCACAGCGCAAAAAAAGTATCTGCCAGTGCAAAAAAGGTATCAAATTCACAAAATGTTGGAATTTTGTGAAATAACCGGGGGCCCTATAATGAAACCTGTAGAGGAAAGGCATTCGGCCTTTCTGTAAAAAGGAGAAACTTCAAGGAGGAAAATCACAATGAAAAAAGCGACGTCTCTTGTGCTGGCTTTCGCAATGGTACTCAGCCTTGCCGCCTGCGGCGGCAGCAGCAGCGCACCGGCCGCTTCGTCGGGCGCGGCTTCCACCGCGGCATCTGCCGCCGTGGCACAGCCGGTTGCCGGTGTGTGTTGGTACAACTTTGGTGATACCTTTATCGCCAATGCCCGCCAGACCCTGAACGACGCGGCCGCCGCCGACGGCACTGTCAAGGTGATCGACGCCGACAGCCAGAACGATGTTGCCACCCAGACGAGCAACATGAACAACTTTTACACGCAGGGCGTTAACTACCTGGTGCTCAACAACATCAACAACAACGCCATCACCGAGCTCATCCAGCAGGCAAAAGACAAGGGCGTTACACTGATTTTTGCCAACAGCAACAGCCCGACCGACGAAGAGTTTGCAATGTACGACAACGTGTACCACGTTTCGTCAAAGGCACCGCAGTCCGGCACCATCATGGGCGAAGCGCTGGCGAAATACTGGAAAGAGCACCCGGAAGCCGACCGCAATGGCGACGGCAAGCTGAATTACGTCATGCTGCTGGGCATTCAGGGTCACTATGACACCACCGTGCGCAGCGAGTACTCGGTCAAAGCACTGAACGACGCCGGCATCGAGACCGAAGCCGTGCAGGAAGTCATCTGCAACTATCAGCGTGCCGACGCGCAAAACCAGATGGCCTCCATCCTGCAAGCGCGCAAAGACGACGTAGAGGCAGTCATCGCCTGCAACGACGACATGGCGCTGGGCGCGATCGAAGCACTGAAAGCCGCCGGCTTCTTTGCAGATGACGCCAGCTACATCCCCGTTGTCGGCGTGGACGCCACCAAGGTCGGCGTTGAGGCCATCAAAGACGGCACGATGCTGTGCACCGCGCTTAACAACCCCGTCATTCTGGGCAACTCGGTCTATAACCTGATGAAGCTGCTCAGCGAGGGCAAAGAGCTGACGCAGGAAAACCTGAACATGGACGGTGTGACCGTGGAAGGCCACCACATCTACATCAGCTATGTTGGTATTACCAAAGACAACACGGCCGACGCCGCTTATTGATCCGCAGTAAAACAGGCCCAGCCCCGCAGCGCGGGTAAACCCCCGGCGGGCGACGCCCCGGGGTGGGGCCGATACGGCCGGGCACGCTTTGCGGGCCCGGCTGTTTTTTGAAAAATGCAACGGCAGGTGCCCGCCGGCATCTGTGACAGATTGGAGGATCAGTATGGACAATGCGGACATTGTTCTACAGCTGCAAGGTATCAGCAAAAGCTTCCCCGGCGTCAAAGCGCTGGACAACGTGTCGCTTGCCGTGAAAAAGGGCACGGTACACGCGCTGATGGGCGAAAACGGCGCGGGCAAAAGCACGCTGATGAAATGCGCGTTTGGGCTGTACCACCCCGACGAGGGCAGTATTTTTGTCGGTGGGCAGCAGGTACAGCTGCACGATGCGCGCGACGCGATGGACAAAGGGGTCGCGATGATCCATCAGGAGCTGCACCCCATTCGCACCCGCAACATCATGGAGAATATCTGGGTGGGCCGGGTGCCGTACAAAAAGGTGGGGCCCATCCACTGGGTGGACGAAAAAAAGATGCAGGCCGACACGCAGGCGCTGTTTGACGAGCTGGAAATTCAGCTGGACCCCCGCCGCTCGATGGGAGAGCTTGCCGCCGCCCACTGCCAGCTGGTGGAGATCGCCCGCGCGGTGTCGTACGGGGCAAAAGTCATCATTATGGACGAGCCCACCTCCTCGCTGACCGAAAGCGAAGTGGAGCTGCTGTTTCGCATCATCCGCCGCCTGACGTCACAGGGGGTCGCCATTATTTATATCTCGCACAAGATGGACGAAATTTTGCAGATTTCGGATGAGGTGACCATCATGCGCGACGGCCAGCTGGTGGGCTGCTGGCCCGCCGCCGAGCTGACGCAGGACCTCATCGTCGCGCGCATGGTGGGCCGCAAGATGGAAAGCCGCTTCCCGCCGCGCACGCCAAACGTCGGTGCGCCGTATTTGGAGGTAGAGCACCTCACCAGCGCAAACCCCCACTCGTTTCAGGACATCAGCTTTACGCTGCACAAGGGTGAGATACTGGGCCTTGGCGGGCTGGTGGGCGCACAGCGCACCGAGCTGATGGAATCGATCTTCGGGCTGCGGCCCATCGCGTCCGGCACGGTAAAAATCGACGGCAAGCCCGCCAAAATAACCTGTGCGCAGGACGCCATTCAAAAGGGTATGGCGCTGCTGACCGAAGAGCGGCGCGCCAGCGGCATCATCCCGATGCTGTCGGTGCTGGAAAACACCGTCATTGCAAACCAAACGGCGCACACCCGCCAGTACACGGGCGGCAAGCTGTTTTTAAGCGAAAAAAGGCGCCAGCAGGACACACAGCAATATATCGATTCGCTGTCGATCAAAACGCCGACCACCAAAACGCCCATCCAAAACCTGTCGGGCGGCAACCAGCAAAAGGTGTTGCTGGGGCGCTGGCTGTTGACCGGCCCGGAAATTTTAATTTTGGACGAACCGACCCGCGGCATCGACGTGGGTGCCAAATACGAAATTTATACACTGATGGCGCAGATGGCAGCCGAGGGCAAATGCGTTATCATGATCAGCTCTGAAATGCCGGAGCTGATGGGCATGTCCGACCGCATCATGGTGATGTGTGAAGGGCACCTGTCCGGCATTCTTGACGGGGCAAGCGCCACCGACGAACAGATCATGATGCTGGCCAGCACTTGGCAAAAGGCGCCTGAAGGAGGAGCGGTACAATGACCACCAAAAAGAAGTTAGACCCCAAACAGTTTATCATCAACAACGCAATTTACCTGATTTTGCTGGCGCTCGTCGTCATCATCACCGTCATTTCACCGCGGTTTTTTTCACTGGATGTCGCGCGCGACATTTTAATGCAAAGCGCCGTGCGCATCGTGGTGGCAATGGGCTGTATGTTCATCATCGTGTCCGGCTCGGCAGATTTGTCCGGCGGGCGCATGGTGGGCCTCACCGCGCTGGTGTCGGCATCGCTGGCACAGCAGGCGGCGGCCAGTTTGAAATTCTGGCCCGGCCTGCCGGAGCTGCCCGCCTTTGTGCCGGTGCTGGTGGCCATGCTGGTCGGCGTGGTGCTGGGCAGCTTTAACGGCTGGGTGGTGGCAAAGCTCAAAGTGCCCGCCTTCTTGGCCACGCTGGGTAGCCAGATGATCATCTTCGGCTTTTCCAGCCTGTACTTCAATATGGAGCCCAACCGCTCGCAGCCGCTGGGCAGCCTGACCCAAAGCTTTCGCAACATCGGCTCGGCCAGTTTGTTTGGCGTGCCGTATATCGTCATGATCGCCCTGGTTGTGATGCTGGTCGTGTGGGTGCTGCAAACAAAAACCTGCCTTGGCAAAGAAATCTTTGCCGTGGGCGGCAATTTAGAGGCCGCGCGGGTGTCGGGCATCAACGTGTTTAAAATTCAAATGATCACCTACTCGCTGGCCGGTGCGCTGTATGGCCTTGCGGGCAGCATGGAGGCGGCGCGCACCGCCAGCGCCACCAGTGCTTACGGCAACGCGTACGAGCTGGATGCCATCGCCTCCTGCATCGTGGGCGGCTGCTCGATTGCCGGCGGTGTCGGCACGGTGGGCGGCGTGTTTGCCGGTGTCATCATCTTCAACGTCATCAGCTATGGCCTGACCTTTATCGGCATCAGCCCGTACTGGCAAAACGTCGTCAAGGGCCTCATCATCATCGGGGCCGTGGCGCTGGACGTGCGCAAATACTCTGCCAAAAAATAACCGGGGCCGTGTTGCCCCCTCTCTTCGCATCCCGCAAAGTGGGGCGGCAGCCGGTGCAGGCGCCGCCCCTTTTGCAAATTGTTTGCAAATGCGACGGGTTTTCCGTAAAATTGAAACAAACGGTAACACAAGGGGGGCAACCAGCATGAAAAAAGCGGCCGCACTGGGGGTGGCGTTGCTGGCACTGCTGTTGTGCACGGGGTGCGGCAGCAACAGTGCGGCGGCGCGCAAGACCACCGAGACGATGCGCATTTCGGCAATTTTGCCGCACAACGACTATGGCTATTGGACGATGGTCGCGGGCGGCATCAACGAGGCCGGGGGCGACTTGCCGGTCAGCGTCAAAATCTATCTGCCACAGCTCAATTACAATGTGGACCAGATGACCGACCTCATTCGCCAGCAAACGGCGGCGCAAACCGACGCGCTGATCGTGCAGGGCATTGAAAATGAGGGGTATCTTGACGCGCTAAAGGATGCGCGGCAGCAGGGGGTGCAGATCGTTTTTGTGGACACCGACGTGCCGAGCTTTGGCACCCACCTGTATGTGGGCACCGACAACTACAACGCCGGGCGCAAGATGGGTCACCACCTCATCGAGGTGAGTGGTGGCAGCGCCAAGGTGGCGGTGCTGTCCGGCGCGCCGGGCTACCCCAACTTAGAGCTGCGGCTGAAAGGCCTGCAAGACGCGGTGGCAGATACGCCGGGCATTGAAATTGTGCGGGTGGAGTATGACGAGTACGACGCGCTGACCGTGATGCAAAAGTACGCGCTCATCCGCGCGCAATCGCCCGAAGTGGACACACTGGTGTGCATCGAGGGCACCGGCGCGCAGACGCTGGGCCAGCTGGCACCGCAAACGGATACCTTTGCGCATATTTTGGGGTTCGATGATTCCGACGAGGCACTGGCCGGTATCAAAGCCGGGCTGATCGACGGGCTGATGATCCAGCAGACCCGCGAAATGGGGGCCACCTGTGTGCAGGAGCTGTACCGCTACCGCACCGAGGGCAGCTATTCTGCCTCTTGCATTTACACCGATTTGCGCTGGATCACCGCGGCGGACCTGGACGAGGAGGGCAATTATGAAGGCAGGTAAAAAACTGCTCGAAAAGCTCACTGCCGGGTCTATCAGCCGCAAGTACACGATGGGCTACCTCATCATGCTGTTCATCGTGATCTTGATTTTTGGCGTGTCGTTTTTTACCAGTGAACTGCTGTCGGCGCAGTACCGCGGGGCCATTGGCGAACTGCTGGACCTCAACGGGCTGTTTGTCGATGTGGAAAACACCAACCGCAACGTCTACGATTACTATTTGTACCTGCGCCCGGCCAGCAACGAAAGCTACCTTGCCCAAAGCGCGGTCACCCGCGGGGCGGTCGAGGAGATGAAAAAACGGCTGGATGAGGAGTACTCACGTGAAGTGATGGACCTTTGCTGCATGATCGACACCTACCTCGCCCAAAGCGACGCGCTGATTGCGGATTTGACCGATTTTCGCAGTGAGGTTTCGGCCGGGGCGGACAATGCGGCGCTGGCCGCAAGCTACCACGAAACGCAGAACACCATTTCGTACATCAACCAAAGCTTTCAAGAGGTATACACCGCAAAACTGGTGACGACGCAGCAGTTGCAAACCGGCATGCAGCGGGTACAGCAGATGCTGACGGCGTTTCAACTGGCCATGCTGGCGCTGGCACTGCTGGTCTGCCTCAGCTTTTACCGCAAGGTCGTGCGCGGCATGACGAACTCCGTCAACCGGTTGACCGATTTTGCCGACCGGCTGACCCGCACCCCTACCCTGCAACAGCATGTGCAGATTGATACCGGCGACGAGCTGTCGGTGTTTGCCGACGCGTTTAACGAGATGATCGACACCATCCACACCCAAATGGAGCAAATCGAGCAGGATTCGCGGGTGCGCGAACAGCTGACGCAGGTGGAGGTGGAAAACCTGCGCATCAGCGCGGCGCTGCAAAGCAGCCAGTTGCGGCTGTTGCAGTCACGCATCAACCCGCATTTTCTGTTTAACACCCTCAACATGATCTTGCAGACGGCCCAGATGGAAAACGCCACCGAAACGGCACAGCTGATGGTGGCGACCAGCGAATTTTTGCGCTACAACCTGCGCAAGGTCACCGGCACCGTGACGCTGGGCGACGAGATCGAAAACACCCGCAACTATGTGTATATTCAGCGCCAGCGGTTTGGCAGCCGCATCGACTTTGTATTTGAGGTGGACGAGCAGTGCACCGGGCAACAGGTGCCCTGTATGATCCTGCAACCGCTGGTCGAAAATTCGGTCAGCTATGGCGTGGGCCCGCAGATCACCGGCGGCCGGGTGACGGTGCGCCTGTACGGGCAAAGCGGGCGCTGCTGCTTAGAGGTAGAGGACAACGGCAAAGGGTTTGAAGAAAAAACGCTTGCCGCGCTGCGCACCGCGCTGAACAAGCGCACGGAAGACGATTCGCACATGGGGCTGTGCAATGTGTACCTGCGGCTGCAATTGTTTTTTGGCGGCGGGGTAGAATTTACGATCGACAGCAAGCCGGGGCGCACCCTGATCCATATCGGGTTGCCCGGGCAAACACCCACACAGGGAAAGTGAGGTGGGCAAAGCAATGTATACGATGATCCTTGCAGACGACGAAGAGATCGAGCTCAAGGCGCTGGGGCTGCTGATCCAAAAAGAATTTCACGACATTGACGTGGTGGCCACCGCCAGCAACGGCACCGAGCTGGTGACCCAGGTGCAGCGCCACCAGCCCGACATCGCCATTGTGGACATCAACATGCCGGGCATCAGCGGCATCGATGCCATTGACCTGTTGCGCAGCCGCGGGGCGCGCACAAGGTTTATCATCAACACCGCTTATGACGAATTTGACTATGTGCAGCGCGCGCTGGCCCTTAAAATTGACGCGTATATCTTAAAGCCCGAAAAGCGCGAGACCACGGTGGCGACCATTCAAAAGCTGTGCGCGCAGATCGACGAGACCCGCGCCAACGCCCAAAGCCAGCGGCAGATACGCGAGCTGTTTACCCGCATTCAGCCGGTGATGGAAAGCGAGATCATGTACTCGATTTTCATCGGCGAGCCGGCACTTGCCAATTTTGAGGCCTATTGCGAAATGCATGCCGTGCAGTTTACGGCGGGGGCCGTTGTGGCGCTGGTGCCCGTGACCCCCAGCCGCGACGGGCTGCGTGGGCAGGATAAACAGGTGCTGCGCGCCGCGCTGGACGCCGCGTTTGGCGGCAGCTGCACCTACCTTGCCACCGTGACCGAAACCAACCTTTGTCTGCTGCTGTTTGTGCCCGCAGGGCAAAGCAGTGGGGGCGAAGCATGGCTGAACGATGTGGTGCAGGTGGCGCTGACCAAGCTGAACCGCAGCCTGCAACTGCCGCTGCGGGCCGGGGTGGGCGGCGTGGTTGACCAGTTTTGCCAGATGCAACAGTCGTACCAGCAAAGCCTGCTGGCCCTGTTGCAGCATGGGCAGGGGGCTGTCGCCTTTTACCGCCAGCCGCAACAGGCCGAAGCGGCCAGTGCCGAAGCACAGCTGCTTTGCTGTTTGGTGCAGGAGGGCAACTTGCAGCAGATCGGTGCCGAAATGGCGCGGTTGCAGCCGTTCCTTTTGGGCAACCGCGCCTTTGCCGAAAAGCTGTTTGCACAGGTGGCGGCACAGCTGGCCCAGCAAAAGGGCCAGGCCGACGGGCTGCACCGCCAGCTGGAGGATGCGGCGCAAGAGCTTGCCCGGCAGGATGCGGCGGCCGATTTTGCACCGGTACTGCGCGAAAAGCTGTACCAGCTTGCGCGGCTGTTGGGCGAGCCGCCCCAGCCCGGCGCGGGCCAGTATGTGCAGCAGGCACTGCGGTACATTGACGAGCATTACGCCAGCGACCTTTCGCTGGACGTGGTGGCCGCGCACATCGGCATCAGCCCGTTTTACCTCAGCCGGCTGTTTCGCCACCAGCGTGGCGAAAACTTTGTCGAGCACCTCACCGCAGTGCGCATGAAAGCCGCCGAGCGCCTTGCGCGCGAAACGTCACTGTCGATTAAAGAGATCGCCGCGCGCACCGGCTACCCCAACACGACCTATTTTTGCCGGGTTTTCAAAAAAAGCAACGGCTGCACCATTGGCGAGCTGCGCGAAAAGCACCGCCCGGCACAGCACTGAAACAAGCTTGTCATGGTCACAGCCGGGCAGCCCAGCTTGCAGGCCGCGCAATAGCGCGCAAACAGTAGCCTTTTATGGCGGTCAACTTAAAAAAACAAAAACCCGGCACCCGCTGGCTGTGATAAGCCAAACGGGTGCCGGGTTTGTTTTTTCACGTCTTGCTTTTTGCCCTCTTTTAAAAAGCCTGATGATAGGGTCAAGAAATTGCGCAAATTGAAAAACAGATAAAGAGAGACCGGGTTTTCAAGCCAAAACGGGCTTGACTTTCTGAACAATGTTCAGTACTATAACTGTGAACACTGTTCAGAAAGAGGTGGCACGGGGTGGAGCAGCAAGAAATTAAAGACCGAATCATCAAGACCACAACACAGTTGATCGAGCAATACAACGGCGACCTTGACCAAATCACCTCCCGGCTGATCGCCGAAAAAGCGGGCATTGGCCTTGGGTCGATCAACTATTATTTTAAAAGCAAAGAGGGCCTGATTGCCCTTTGTGTGCAGCAGATCATTGGGGGCGTAATTGCACAGCTTGACCTGGACGCGGCGTTTCAAACCGACGAGCAGCGGCTTTGCGCGTGGGCCAATGGCGTGTTTGAGTTTTTGTTTGCGCACCCCGCCATTGCAAAGGTCTCCATTTTGGGGGATTTGCAGCACTATACCGGGGGCTGTAACGCGGTGCGCACGCAGCAGGGTTTTGCCCTTGCGCTGGCAGAGGTACAGCCCCCGCAAGACCGGGCTTTTCTGGCGTTTACCCTTGCTTCGGCCATGCAGGTGGCGTTTCTTGGCGGCGACACCGTGCATACCCTGCTGGGGTACGATTTTAAACACAAGGCAGGGCGGGCGGCCTATATCAACAAAACCGTGTCGGTGTTGCTTGCCGGCAGAAAGGCATAGCGGATGAAACAACAACCAGGCAGCGAAGCAGAATTTGTTAAGATCAACGGGATGCAGCAGTATCTGCTGCACACGAAAAGCAAAGCAGCACAGGCCCCGGTGCTGCTGTTTTTGCATGGCGGGCCGGGCATGTCGGAGGCGGCATTTGCCTATGCGTTTCAGCCCGGCTGGCAGGCCTTTTACACCGTTGTGCATTGGGACCAGCCCGGTGCAGGCAAGACGCTGACAAAAAACAAAAACACCTACCCCGGTATGGAAGAGCTGCTGGGGCACCTGCGCGGGGTGGTGCAGTATTTAAAAGCAAAATACCAGACAGAAAAGATTGTGTTGCTGGGGCACTCGTTTGGCAGCATATTAGGCTCGCTGTATGCGCTGCGCTACCCGCAGGACGTTTTGTACTACATCGGGGCCGGGCAGGTCGTCAGCCTGATGGAAAACGAGCGGGCGGGCTACCAAAAGGTAAAAGAGCTGATCGTCCGCGCCGGCAACCAGCGCGATTTAAAAAAGCTAACAGCAATAGGCCCTTACCCGCAACAGGGCTACGATAAAACAATGATGAAAAAAATGCAGGGCGTTCGCATGTTGCAGGGAAAGTATAAAATAGGCATGGAGTTTGGGCCCATCCTCAAAAAACTGCTCAAAAGCCCGATTTTTCAGTTATCCGACCTTGGCAGCCTTGTAAAAGGGCTTAGCAACAACAAAGCACTGGTGGAATTTTTATTTTCGCACAGCCTTGCAAACGAAAGTCTTGCGTATCAGGTGCCGGTGTATTACCTTTTGGGCGACCGCGATTTTCAGGCGCCCTACCCTATCGCGCAGGCTTATTTTGAGACCATACGGGCGCCGCACAAGAAGTTGTGGATGGTAGAAAACGCGGGCCATTTTATGATGCTGGACCAGCCCGCAGCGTTTACCCGCCGGTTGGCAGATCTGCAAACGCAAACCGCCGCGGCGCAAACCACTGCGGGGTAAGCGGCGGTTCGGCACCCGGCCGGGTACCCCCGCGCGGCAAAGCGGGCAAAGGCAAAAAAACGCCGTAAAAAGGTCCCCCGGGTGGGCGCGGCGGTAAAGCGCCCACCCGGGGGAAGATAAAAACGGGGGCAGGGCGGTGGTTGGCCGCCCTGCCCCGCGCCCGTTATGTAGCCGCGCGGTGCGGCCCCAAAGGGCACTGCCACAAGGGAAAGCCCCGGCCAGGTCGGCCGGGGATTTGTTGTTCCCTTGACGCCCCCCGGCCCTGCCGGGGGGTGAATGTATGTGCTTTGCCCGGCCTTTAACCTTTTTACTCGCCCGTAGAAGGCAAAGATTTACCGGGCTGCCCCTAAGGCTGCCAGTTTACCGGCGGCAGGGCGACTATAAAATTTCTTTGGTGCGTCTTTTGGCGCTTGCCGGCAGAAAGCCTTTGCAGGGGTTCGCGAAGCCGCCAGTTTCGCCGGAGGATTTGAACTGCCCGCGCCGTCGCACCCGCAGCCCGGCGGGCAAATGCTGTTTGAAGGTCAGGCCTCGTTTGCCCTGCCCGCAATCTGCTGTGCCACGTTGGACATGGTGTCGCAAACGGCGTCGCAAAAGCGGTCAAACGTCGGGTCGTCCAGTTGCAGCTCCGGGTGGGCCAGCAGGTAGGCCACCGCCTCACGCGCGCCCTCGTCAAACCGGGTGGTCGCGGTAAAGCCCGGCACCAGCCGTTTCAGCTTCGTGTTGTCAAACACCACACTCACGGCCTTATCGCCCAGCAGGTTGCCCTCAAAATCGTACCCCCACGCGGTGCCGGCCTCGGCCAGCACGGTGCTGGGCACATATACCGCGCGCAGCGGCACGCCCAACGCGTCGGCGAGGATGGTGTAGATCTGGTTCCAGCTTAAAGATTCGTCCGACGTGATGTGCACCGCCTGCCCAATGGCGTGCGGGTTGCCCAGCAGCCCGCAAAAGCCCTTGGCAAAGTCGCGGCTGTGGGTCAGCGTCCACAGCGAGCTGCCGTCGCCGTGTACCACGACCGGTTTGCCCGCCAGCATGCGGGCAAGCACCTGCCAGCTGCCCGCCGCGCCGTGCACCGCCACCGGCACCTTGCGCTCGCAGTAGGTGTGGCTGGGCCGCACGATCGTGACGGGGAAGCCGTCGTGCCGCAAATGGCGCAGCAACAATTCTTCGGCGGCGGCCTTGGCGCGCGAATAATCCCAATACGGGTTGACCAGCGGCGTACTTTCGGTGATGGGCAGCGCAGAGAGCGGCTTTTGGTAGGCCGAAGCCGAGCTGATTAGCACATACTGCTTTGTTTTGCCTGCAAACAGCTTAAAATCGCGCTCGGCCTGTTCGGGCGTAAAGCAGATGAAATCGGCCACCGCGTCAAACGACAAATCGCCCAGCAGAGCCGTTACAGCCGCTTCATCGTTGATGTCGCCGCGCAGCTCGTGCGCGCCGCGTGGCAGGTCTTTGCCGCCGCGCCGGTTGAGCAGATACAGCTCGTGCCCGTCTTGCAACAGTTTCTTGCTGATGGCGGTGCTGATGACCCCGGTGCCGCCAATCAATAAAATTTTCATGCGGTGTCCTCCTTTATTTTGCGGGGCGCAGGGGCCCCCATTGTTTGGCGTTGTCTGTTTACAGGCGCTGCATCGTGGCGCCCGCGCCGTATACCGCTTCAAAATCGGCCCGAAATGCGTCGGTCGCCTCACCGATGCAGGGCAGCGAAAGCCCGGCGCGCAATAGGGCGGGTGCGGCGGTCACACTGTCGGCCCCCGCCGCAAAGGCATCGGCAATGGCCTGCGGTTCGCGAAAACTGGCGGCCAGCAGCCGGGTGTGAAACCCGCCGCGGCGAATAAAATCGGCAATCTCGTGCAGCACCGCCTGTGACGAGCCCCCCGCGCGGTCAATGCGCCCGCAGTACACCGCCACATAGCTGGCCCCTGCCAGCACGGCCAGCATGCCCTGCAAACTGGTGTACACGGCGGTCGCCGTGACATGGGTGCCCGCGCGCACCAGTTGCCCAATGACGGTAATCCCCGCCTCGCTGACCGGTACCTTAATATAAGTCTCCCCGCCCAGCGTGTCTAAAATATGCCGGGCCTCCGCCTGCATGGGCGCCGCGTCGGTGGCGACCACCTGCACGTGCAGGCTGCGGTGCGCCCCGCATAGCCTTTGAATGTCCTGCAAGTGGGTGAGCAGGTCCACCTCGCCCTCTTTTTTTAAAATCGTCGGGTTGGTGGTCACCCCGGCTACCGGCAAATCCCGCAAGCCGCCGGCCAGTTCGTTCAAATTTGCGCTGTCAAGCAACAGCTCCATACAAAAGCCCCCTTTTCGCTTGCACTGTTCTGCTTGGATTGTACTTCAAAACAAATGCGGATGTAAAGACCGGTGCAAAAAAAGAAAAATGAAACCCAAAGACCTGCCGATATTTTACAAAAAATACAAAAATACGGCATGTTTTCGTTACATATTGGTATTATAGTACATGTAAAAGCACAAAAGTCCATACAAAATGTCAATTGAAACTTGATATCGGAATGGATATAATAGAGACAGAAAGGAAAGGGTAGAAAGCAGATACACCACAGATTTTGAGAAAGATTTGTGTGTTTGGGGCTGGAAACCCAGACCGAAAAGAAAGAGGTGAGACCGGTGTACAGTGTAGAACGCAGTGACCATGGGGAGCCCGGCAACTCAGTCTGCGGGGCGGCATCGCTTCGGCAAGCGTAATTTTGAAAGTTTCAATAAAACTTTAAGCGCCTCCGTGCCGCGGGATCTGCGGCGGGAGAGTCGGCTGATATAAAAGACGCAAGGACGAAGACGAGCCGTCGCCTCGCAGAGTGCCGGACCCCGATAGATGTGACCTGTAGAAGAGAAAATTTGAACGTCAGGTTTGTTTGATTGTTTTAAGTGGAATCTCGAATGCGTTTCGCGAAACGAAACACAACAGTTCGCAGCAAGTGAGTCTTAGTAAAGTTCCGACACAGAGATGAAAGGGTTTCGTCCAATGATGAAGTAACTGAACCGCCGCCGGGTACCCGGCGGCGGTTTCTTTGTGCTTTTTGCGGGGGGCTTTTAGGGGGGCTTTTGCGGGGCGTTTGCCCCGCTTTGTTTGCCTCTTGTGCCGGGCACCGTGTTCCTCGCGGTTACGGTTTTAGATTGGGGGCTTTTGCGGTTTTGGGCTGGGCCCGGTAAAGCGTGGGGGCAGGTAAAAAGGGCAAGCGGCCCCGACTGCAAAGGTGGCGCCCCGGTGCAAACGGCATATTGCAGTGAAGCGGAGTGCGCCTTGCAGGGCCTTGTCGCCGCCGCCCAACAAGGCGGGGATGAAAACGGGCCCGGTGCGGTATTGCCGGGGGGGGGTACGCTGTCCCCCGCAGGGCGGGCCCCCGGCTTGGCAGGGCACAACGGCCAACGGCGCTTTGGGCAGTGCGCAGGCTTGGAGGCCCTTAAACCGGTTACCCATAAATCCAGCAGACCGGTGTAAATTGGGCGACCACTAAACGCGGCAGCCGCAAACTCCGCAGGCCCGGTGATTCACAGACCCGGCGGCTTGCAAACCGGGAAACTCGCAAACAGATGAACTAAAAATCAGAAAGATTAAAACCCGGTTGCCCGGTCAACGCGGTGGCCCGCAAAGTCTGCGGCCTGCAAAGCCTGCGGCCTGCAAATCCAGTGCCCCGCAAGCCCGGCGGTTTGCAAACGCGGCTGCCTGTAAACCGCAAACTCGGCACACCCGCCCCTGCGGCAGGGCACAAAAAAGCCGGGCGGCAATGCCACCCGGCCCAGTAGGACAAAAAGCAAAACTTTTAAAAGCAGTTTTGAAACAGTGATAAAAAAGAGAGGTTCAAAAACCGCAAAAACCGCGGGCAAAACAAAAACCTGTCTGCCCGCCCCCGCGCTCACGAACCCTGCCCGCCCAGCAAAGCCGCCGTTGTGGGCAGTTTTGTGGTCACGGCCAGCAGGCCCGGCGCACTGTCCGGGGCAGCGGCCACCATGTCGGTGTTTTCAAAAAAATGTACCGGCGTGCCGTCAAACCGGCAAACACGGCCCCCGGCCTCCTGCACCAGCAGGGCACCGGCCGCAAAGTCCCACGGTTTTAAATTGCGCTCCACATACCCCACCATGCGCCCGGCGGCAACATAGGCAAGGTCCAGCGCCGCGCTGCCAATGCGCCGCAAATCGGCACAGGTGGCAAACAGCTGTTCAAACAGCGCAAAATTTGGCCCGGCAAGGCTGCGGTCATAGGGGCTGGTGCCCACCGCCACCAGCCCGTCGGCCAGCGGCACGTCGCTGACGGCGAGCGGCGTATCCCCTAAAAACGCGCCGCCGCCCGCCGCGGCGTGGAACAATTCGCCCGTAAACGGGTTGTACACTGCGCCGAATACCGGCTGCCCGTTTTGCAGCAGTGCCAGCGAAATGGCACTTTGGCCAAGGCCGCTCATCAGGTTGGCGGTGCCGTCCACCGGGTCCAGCACCCAGCAAAGCCCGGTGGGCTTTGGCTGGTTTACCTGCTCTTCGCTGTAAAAACCGGCGCTGGGCCAGCGCGAAGCCAATACGCCTTTCAGCTGTGCCTGCACCGCAAAATCGCAGCGGGTCACAAAATTGGCCCGCCCTTTTACCGTGATATCGCGCGAGAGGGCGTGGTTGAAAAGTAAGGTGCCCGCTTCGCGCACTAAATTTAAAATGGCTTGTTGTTCTGCCGCTGTCAGCATGACGCGGCCCCCTTTACCTTTTAAAATTTACCGGCACTGCGCAGTGCGGCAAGCCGCAGCACGGCGGCAATGGTCTTGCCGTCCTGCAATTCGCCGCTCAGCGCCTTTTCCACCACGCTTTGCAGCGGGGCAGTTTGTACCGTGACAAATTCGTCTTCGTCCAAATGCTGCCGAGTTTGGTGCAGGCCCTTTGCGGCATACAGGTAAATGATCTCGTTGCAGTACCCGCACGAGGGGTAAAATTCACCAAGAGAAACCACTTCGTCCGCCTGCACGCCAACTTCTTCTTCCAGTTCGCGCAGCGCGGCGACGCGGGGGTCCTCCCCCGGCTCCAGCTTGCCCGCGGGCAGTTCGGTCAGCTCTTTGCCGTAAGGGTAGCGGAACTGCCGCACTAAATACACTTCGCCCGTTTCGGTCAGGGCGGCCACACAGGCGCCCCCGTTGTGGTGCACAACCTCCCGTGTGGAGGTGTTGCCGTTTTCCAGCCGCACGGTGTCTTTGGTCACCCGGATCACGCGCCCGGTAAAAATCGTTTCACTGGCCAGTGTTGTTTCGTTATGCATCGGTTTCTTTATCCTCTGTTTCCTTTTGCTTTGCCGTTTGCGGCTGTTTTTGGCAAAATACTTTTTCTACCCGGCGCTCGTTCACCTGCTCTACTTTCAGCAGCAGGCCGCCGTAAATTAAACTGACGGGTTCTCCCTGCTGGGGGATGCGCCCCAGCCGCGCGGTGATCAGCCCGCCCACCGAATCAAAATCATCTTCGGGCTCGGGCTCGGGCATCGGCAGGCCAAACCAGTCAAACACGTCCTCAAGGTCCGCCGCGCCGTCGGCCAACAGGCCGCCCTCTACCGGGCGCAACTCGTCGTCCTCGGGGTCAAATTCGTCCTCAATGTTGCCCACGATCTCTTCGAGGATATCCTCCATCGTCACAATGCCGGCCGTGCCGCCGTATTCATCCACCACAATGGCGATCTGGGTGCGCTTTGCGCGAAAATCCAGCAGCAGTTCGCGGGCACGGCAGTTTTCGGGCACAAACATGGCCGGGCGCAAAAACCCGTGGATGGGCACGTCGGCGCCCGCGGGGTCGTCTACCAGCGCCAGCAGGTCTTTGACGTATAAAATACCAATGATGTCGTCGAGGTTTTTGTGGTAGACCGGCAGGCGCGAAAAACCGCCCTCGATGGCCAGCGGCAGCACTTCGTGCGCCGTGCGCGAATCGGCAATGGCCTTGACCTCGGTGCGGTGGGTCATGATGTCCACGGCGGCAATGTCATCCAGCTCAAACACGCCGGTGATCATCTCTTTCTGGCTCTCGTCCAGAAAATCGCCCTCCTGCACATCGTCCACCATCGCCATCAGGTCCTGCTCGGTGACCGGGGTGTGCGCCGTCAGCCCGGCGGCCCGCAGCACGGCGCGGGGCAGCAGTAAAAAGGGCTTGCCCAATAAGGTGGCAACGGCGGTGGCCCCCTTGTTTTGGGGCAGTGCAGAGGGCGAGTGTGCCGCGCCCAGCACAAACAGCAGCGCGTCAAGTGCAGGGCAAAGCAGCACGGCCACTACGATGGCCACCGGCAGGCGGCGCAGCCAGAGAGCCGCGGCAAATACCGCCCCCGCGCGCAGCAAAGCTGCCGCGGTGGCAGTGCCCCACCACAGCGCCGTAGTGCCCAGCAGCGCATCGTCGCCGTGCTGCCCCGGCGCCTGCACATCGCGCAGCGCACCGGTGTGGTACACCGCAACCAGAGACAAAAAGTAAGTGATGCCGCAGACCAGTAAACTCAGACCGTCCGGGTCCATCCCGTCAAGACTCCCTTACATCGGCGCAAAACGCCGTTTTTTGGTATCGCTGTCCAGATTTTATAGTATTTAGGGCCGGCTGTCAAACATCGTTTTGCCCACTGCCTTGCGGCAAAACGCCCGCTGGCAGAGGAATTCCCCCAAATCGCCATATAATTAGGTGTAAATACACGATATTAACAAGAATGGCCTGAGAAAGCGGTTTTTTGTTATTTACTTATCAGGCTGAATTTGTTAGAATATAGGTTGCGAGAGTGCAATCCATCACGCGATCAATTTTTTAGGGAGGAACTTAAAAAATGGCAAGAGCTAAAAAGAGTATGGATGGCAACACCGCCGCAGCGCACGTAAGCTATGCGTATACGGAAGTTGCCAGCATCTACCCCATTACTCCGTCCAGCCCCATGGCCGACCAAGTCGACCAATGGGCAGCTGCGCACCGTAAGAACATCTTCGGTGACGAAGTACGAGTAATGGAGATGCAGTCCGAGGCAGGTGCCGCAGGCACCGTGCACGGCAGCTTGAACGCTGGCGCGCTGACCACCACTTATACCGCTTCGCAGGGCCTGCTGCTGATGATCCCCAACATGTACAAAATCGCCGGTGAACTGCTGCCGGCCGTGTTTCATGTGTCGGCCCGTACCGTTGCGACCCATGCGCTGAACATCTTTGGCGACCACAGCGACGTGTATGCCTGCCGCCAGACCGGTTTTGCAATGTTGGCAGAATCCAACCCGCAGGAGGTCATGGACCTTTCCGCGGTGGCACATCTGTCGGCCATCAAGGGCCGCGTGCCGTTCGTGAACTTCTTCGACGGGTTCCGTACCAGCCATGAGATCCAGAAGATCGAAGTCTGGGATTATGACGACCTGAAAGACATGGTGGACATGGACGCCGTTGCGGCGTTCCGCGCCCGCTCGCTGAACCCGGAGCACCCCACCATGCGTGGCTCGCACGAGAATGGCGATATCTTCTTCCAGCATCGTGAAGCTTGCAACAAGTACTATGACGAACTGCCCGCGATCGTCGAAGAGTACATGGGCAAAGTCAACGAGAAGATCGGCACCAACTACGGCCTGTTCAACTACTACGGCGCACCGGATGCCGAGCGCGTCATCATCGCGATGGGCTCTATCTGCGACGTTGCCGAGGAAGTCATTGATTACATGACTGCCGCAGGCGAGAAAGTGGGCCTTGTCAAGGTTCGCCTGTACCGCCCGTTCGTTGCTGAAAAACTGATCGCGGCACTGCCGAAAACCACCAAGAAAATCGCCGTGCTGGACCGCACCAAAGAGCCGGGCGCACTGGGCGAGCCGCTGTACCTCGATGTCATCACCAGCCTCGTGCGCAGTGGCGTGTCGATCCCCGTTGTGGGCGGCCGCTATGGCCTGGGCTCGAAGGACACCCCTCCCTCCAGCGTGTTTGCAGTGTACGAGAACCTCAAAAAAGACCAGCCGAAAGACAACTTCACCATCGGCATTGTCGATGATGTCACCGGCCATTCGCTGGAAGAGACCGCTGCCCCCGACACCACCCCGGCAGGCACCGTTTCGTGCAAGTTCTGGGGCCTTGGCGGCGACGGCACCGTGGGCGCCAACAAGAACTCCATCAAGATCATCGGCGACCACACCGACAAATTCATTCAGGCATACTTCCAGTATGACTCGAAAAAGACCGGCGGCGTGACCATCAGCCACCTGCGCTTTGGCGACAAGCCCATCCGTTCGAGCTACTACATCAATAAGGCCGACTTTGTTGCCTGCCACAACCCGTCTTATGTCATCAAGGGCTTTAAGATGGTCAACGATGTCAAGCCGGGCGGTACGTTCCTGATCAACTGCCAGTGGACACCGGAAGAGCTGGACCACCACATGCCTGCTTTTGCAAAGCGCTATATTGCGAAGAACAACATCCAGCTGTACACCGTCAATGCCATCGATAAAGCCATCGAGATCGGCATGGGCAAGCGCACGAACACCATTTTGCAGTCCGCGTTCTTCTCGCTGGCAAAGATCATGCCGGAAGAAGATGCGCTTCGCTTCATGAAAGAGGCGGCACACAAGTCCTACGCGAAAAAGGGCGAAGCCGTTGTCAACATGAACTATGCTGCCATCGATGCCGGTGCTACCGCTTATGTTAAGTTGGAAGTACCCGCCGCATGGGCCGACGCGAAAGACGAAGGCGAAGGCAAAGCCCTGAAGGGTGCTGCCCCGCTGGTGAAGCAGGTCAAGAACATCCTTGACCCGGTCGACATGATGGACGGCGACAGCCTGCCTGTTTCTGCCTTTGTTGACCATGCCGACGGCACGTTTGAGCAGGGCGCTTCGGCTTACGAGAAGCGCGGTGTTGCTGTCAGCGTGCCCGAGTGGGATGCCGAAAAGTGCATTCAGTGCAACCAGTGCTCGTTCGTCTGCCCGCACGCGGTCATCCGCCCGTTCCTGCTGGACGAGAAGGAAGTTGCCGCTGCCCCCTCGACCATGAAACTGGCCGGTGCCAAGGGCAAGGGCCTCGAGAGCTATCAGTTTGGCATCGTCATCTCCCCGCTGGACTGCATGGGCTGCGGCTCGTGCGCAAACGTCTGCCCGGCCCCCGGCAAAGCACTGAAAATGGTGCCGCAGGAGAGCCAGCTTGTCGAGCAGGATTCGTTCGACTACGCCGTGGCAAATGTCGCCAAAAAAGAGACGATGTTCAAAAAGACCACCGTCAAGGGCAGCCAGTTCGAGCAGCCGCTGCTTGAGTTCTCGGGCGCCTGCGCAGGCTGCGCCGAGACCAGCTATGCCAAACTTGTCACCCAGATGTTTGGCGAGCGCATGTACATCTCGAACGCCACCGGTTGTTCGTCCATCTGGGGCGGCGCCGGCGCAACCAGCCCGTACACCGTCAACCGCGAGACCGGCTTTGGCCCCACATGGGCAAACAGCCTGTTTGAAGACAATGCCGAGCACGGCCTGGGCTTTGCCCTTGGCCAGAAGTACATCCGCGAGAGCCTGATTAATAAGATCAAAGCCCTGCACGATGTCACCACTGTTGACAGCAAGCGCGCTGCGATCGACGAATACCTTGCGACCCTTGAGGACGGCGACGCCAACCAGATCGCAACCAAGAAACTGGTTGCCGAGCTGGAGAAGGACCCGACCTGCGAGTACAGCAAAGAGATTCTGCCGAAAAAAGAGTTCCTCTCGAAGAAATCCGTCTGGATCTTCGGCGGCGACGGCTGGGCGTACGATATCGGCTTTGGTGGTTTGGACCACGTGCTGGCTTCCGGCGAGGATGTCAACGTGATGGTGTTTGACACCGAGGTGTATTCGAACACCGGCGGGCAGGCTTCGAAGGCCAGCCAGATCGGCCAGGTTGCACAGTTTGCAGCGGCCGGCAAATCCATCGGCAAAAAGGACCTCTCGCAGATCGCGATGTCTTACGGCTATGTTTATGTTGCGCACATCGCTATGGGCGCCGACTACAACCAGACCGTCAAGGCCATCAAAGAGGCGGAGAGCTATCCCGGCCCGTCACTGATCATCGGCTACGCCCCGTGCGAAATGCACGGCATCAAGGGCGGCATGGGCAACAGCCAGCTGGAGATCAAGCGCGCCGTGGCATCCGGTTACTGGCATATGTACCGCTTCGACCCGCGCCTCAAGGCAGAGGGCAAGCCCGCGTTCATTGTGGATTCGAAAGAGCCGACCGAGAGCTACCTCGACTTCATCAAGTCTGAGAACCGTTATGCCCGTCTGCAGATGTCCTTCCCGGAGCGTGCAACCGAGCTGTTTGAGAAAGCCTCCGAGGCTTCCACCGACCGCTACGAGTACCTCAAAAAGTTGGAGACCCTGTACAAATAAACACCCTCTGTTCGCGTGATGGTGAAATAAAGGTGCCCGCCGAAGTAACGGCGGGCACCTTTTTTGCGTGTCTTTACGGGGGGCGCTTGCGGCGCCGCTTGTGTTTTGGCACGGCAGAATCCCGGCCAGCGGGCAAAATTATAAAAACATATGCGGCAAGGGGCGGCATTGCGCACCAGTGCCCTTGCCGCGCCCGGCACCAGCACCCGGTGCCGGGGCGGGCCCTGTCAATTGTGCTGCCCCCAAAAGCAATGGGGCCGGTGGACGGAGCTGCGGTACAACAGGGCATGTGGCGGGGCGGGCGCGTTTGTGCGGTACCGGCGCATGGGGTGCGTAGGGTGCAAGGGGGTAAGGAACACAGGGACGGGCACCCTCTCCCCGCCCGTGCTGCCATCTGTGAGGGGTGGGCCTTTGCCTGCCCCAAGATTGTAAAGCTGGTGGCCCATTATGCCCCCAAGCGCAGAGGCCCCGCGCTGCGGTGTAAATGTGCGGTGCGCTGCAAGTGGGGTGCCGGGGTAGGGTGCTGCCTGCGTTTTGCGCCGCCGCTGCCCGGTGGCGGGCCGATTGTGGCGCCCCAAACCGGGCGGTGCAAAACGCGCGGCGGGCAAAGGCGGGTGGCAAAATAAAACCCCGCCCTGCCAGCCGCAGGGGGTGGGCGGCGGTGCCCGGTTGTGATACAATGAAACAAAGCAACGCGGGCGGCGGCCTGCCAGGAATCAACAATAAAGAGGTGCGGGCGTCTGGTATGAAAAAATTTGAATTTAAAACGGTGCTGGTCGATTTGTTTTACGACCTTGCCGGTAGTCTGTTGTTTGGGGTGGGCATTTATACCTTTATGAAAGCGGCGGGCTTTGCCACCGGTGGGGTATCGGGCCTTGCGCTGATCATCAACCACCTCACCGGCCTGCCCATCGGCACGATGATGCTGGTGCTTAACCTCCCCATTATTCTCGTCAGCTACCGCACACTGGGGCGGCGGTTTTTGCTGCTCAGCCTCAAAACCATGGTCATCCAAACGCTGATTGTGGACCTTGTGTTGCCGCACTTCCCCGTTTACACCGGCAGCCCGTTGCTGGCGGCGCTGTTTTCCGGCGTGCTGATCGGTGCCGGGCTGGTGCTGATTTATATGCGCGGCTCTTCCACCGGCGGCACTGATTTTCTGATCCTGCCACTGCATAAAGCCATGCCGCATCTGTCGGTGGGGCAGTTTTCGCTGATGATCGACAGCGTGATTTTGCTGTTTGGCGCGCTGGTGTACGGCAATATCGACGCCGCACTGTATGGGCTGATTTCCACCTATGCTGCAACGCAGGTCATCGACCGGGTGCTGTACGGCACCGGCAGCGGCAAAATGGCCTTTATTATTACCACGCAGGGGCAACAGATCGCCAAAAGCATCAGCGAGCAGACCGACCGCGGGTCAACACTGGTGCGGGCCAGAGGCACCTTTTCGGGTGAAGAAAAGGACATGCTGCTCTGTGCATGCAGCAAAAGCCAGATATTTAAGGTGCGCTCGGCCGCCCATGCGGTGGATGAGGACGCGCTGGTGATGATCACCGAAGTGGATGAAGTGTACGGCGAAGGGTTTAAACCGCCGCAGGGGTAAACGACCCCTTAGGCGGATAAGATGGGCGGGGCAGTTGCCCCGCCCCTGTTTTTTGAGGTAACGAGACAACAGAAAAAGCAGAAAAAACGGTCACAATTGTCAGCTTTCAACATTTTCCACGGAGTTTTCAACACCGCAGTGGAAAAAACATTCCCCAGTTTCCCCAATACAACATTTTTCAGCCGCCTGTTTGTATGAAAGAGGTAAAGAAGATGTATATTATGGTTAAAACTGGAATTTTTTCGACAGATTTCACAGGGCGGGATTACAAAGGGTATAGTGGTTTCAAAACGCAATGTTGAAAACTCGGTTGAAAATGTTAACAACAGCGGGTTTACGTGTTGTTTTTTCCACAGCGCGGGGGCAAAGCTGTGAAAGCTTTGACAACTGAACGTTGAATTTGCGAAGTTTGTCGAGAGTGGTATACATTCTCAACAGTCGTAAAACCATGGCAAAGGCAGAACAAATGTCCATGCAAAAAGAGCGAATTTTACCGGTTTTTTAAAGTTTTCACAGGGTTTTCCACAGAATAAACGGGTTTTAAACAGGGGCAGTGTGTAAAACGGTAGAAATCCGGGCGAACTCGTGGTAAAATAAAGCTGTACCAAACAACCGCAAAGGAGGCTGTACAGTATGAAAATGATTACTGCAATTGTCAACAAAGAGGATTCGGGCGCGGTTTCGTCCGCCTTGACCAAAGCGGGGTTTTCGGTGACACGGCTGTCGACGACCGGCGGGTTTTTGCTGGCGGGCAACGTGACGATGCTGATTGGTACCGAAGATGAAAAGGTGGATGAAGCCATTTCGATCATCGCCGAATACTCCAAACAGCGCACCGAGATCGTGCCCTCGACGGCATCGTACGGCATTGGGGTCACCACGGCGTTTCCGCTGGAGGTCACCGTGGGTGGTGCGACGATTTTTGTCACGCCGGTGGACCGGTTTGAAAAGCTTTGATGTTACAGCGTCTGTATGGCAATGAGGCGCTGAAAAACGACCTTGCCGCCGCGCTGACGGCCGGGCGGCTGCCGCACAGCATTTTGCTGTGCGGGGCACCGGGCCTTGGCAAAAACTACGCGGCGCGGCTGCTTGCCGCCGATTACCTTTACCCACAGGGCGGGCAGGGGGCGGACACGGTGCTGCTGGGGCAAAACCCCGAGTGCATCACGGCCACCCCGCAGGGCGCTGCCGATATCATCCCGGTCGACCGGGTGCGCGAGGTGCGGGCCGCCGTGCGGTCCACTTCGCTGTCTGCCGAGGGCCGGGTCGTCATCATTCAAGATGCGCAAAAAATGCAGGCCGCCGCGGCCAATGCGCTGCTCAAAGTATTAGAGGAGCCGCCCGCGGGGGTCCTGTTTGTGTTGACTGCGGACAGTGAAGCGGCCATTTTGCCCACCATTCGCTCGCGCTGCGCGGTGTATACCCTTACCCCGATGGAGACTGAAGAATGTGCCGGGGTGCTGCGGCAGGGCGGTGTCTCTGCCGCCGACGCGGCATTTTTGGCCGCTGCCTATGGCGGTGCGCTGGGCTATTGCCTTGCCGCCGCGGGCGATGCGCAGCGCATGGAAACGCTGCGCGGCGCGGCAAACTTTGTGGCCCTTGGGGCCGCAAAAGACCGGTTTGGCCTGCTTGCCGAGGCCACCAGAATTGAAGGAAAGACAAAGCGAGAGGAAGCCGAATGTTTTTTGGCCGACCTTGCACAGTTATATGCCGCGGCGCTGGATGGCCGCGCGGTACCCGGCCTGCCCGCATTGACGCGGCAGGATGCGGCCCGCGCTTTGCCCGCGGTGTTTGAGGCGCAGCGGCGGCTGCGCGGGGGCAGCGCCAAATTGGTCAGCACGTTGCTGGCACTGCGCATTGCCCCGCCCGCCGGGGCCTGACGGCCACCCCTTACTCCCTTTTGAAGCGCTGCCCAAATTTCGCCGCAGGGCAGCGGCACTGAAACCCACCGCAGCGGCAGCGGCAGGATAGTCTATGGCAAATGTAATTGGCGTCCGGTTTAAGGCCGGGGGCAAAGTGTACTATTTTGACCCCGGTGGGCTGGACATCCAAAAGGATGACTATGTGATCGTCGAGACCTCCCGCGGCACCGAGTGCGGCGAAGTGTCGCAGGGCCCGCACGAGGTGCCGGAAAGCAGCATCATCAAACCGCTCAAAGAGGTCACCCGCCCGGCGGACGACGCCGACATCCGGCGCATGAAGCAAAACCGTGAGGATGAGAGCAAGGCGTTTGACGTGTGCGAAGAGCGCATTGCAAAGCACGGGCTGGAGATGAAGCTGATCGACGTGGAATACACGTTTGACCGCAGCAAAATTTTGTTTTATTTCACCGCGGACGGCCGGGTGGATTTTCGCGACCTCGTGAAAGACCTTGCCGGGGTGTTTCGCACCCGCATCGAACTGCGCCAGATCGGCGTGCGCGATGAGAGCAAGATGCTGGGCGGCCTTGGTATTTGCGGTCAGCCGTTTTGTTGCAGCCGGTTTTTGACCGATTTTCAGCCGGTGTCGATCAAGATGGCAAAAGAGCAGGGCCTTTCGCTGAACCCCACGAAGATCAGCGGGGCCTGCGGGCGGCTGATGTGCTGCCTTGCCTACGAACAGCCGGCCTATGAGTTTTTGACCGGCATCACGCCGGGTGTGACCAGCTATGTGCACACGCCGGACGGCGACGGCACGGTGTGCGAGGTCAACGTGATCTCGGGCAACCTGCGCGTGCGGCTGGATAAGTCGCCCGATTTGCCCAAAACCTACCACCGCGACCAGGTGGCGGTGCTGCGCGCAGCCAGCAAAAAAGGCAGCCGCCGCAAAGGGGTGGGCGCCGCGCCGCCCCCGCAAAAGGAGGCAGAGCAACCGGCCCCCGTGCAGGAAAGTGCGCCCCCGCCTCCCCCGCCTCCCCCGGCCCCGCCGCAGCGGGAGGCAGCGCCGAAAGAGGAGAGCAATGCCCCAAAACCGTCTAAGCGGCGCAGGCGCGGGCCCCGGCGCGGCGGTAAGCCGCAGAACGGCCCTGCGCAAGGCTGAACCTGCTGTTTTTGCAACAATTTTAACGCTTGATTATTTCCAGTTTTATGTTAAAATAAAGGAAATGGAGGTGTTAAAACATGGCCTATAAAATTTCTGATTCTTGCATCAGCTGTGGTACCTGCGAAAGCGAGTGCCCCGTTGGCGCTATCTCTCAGGGCGACAGCCAGTACGAAATCGACGAAGCCACATGCATCAGCTGTGGCTCCTGCGCGGGTGTTTGCCCGGTCGGCGCTATTTCCGAGGGTTAATTTCGTAGTAACACAAAGAGTCAGGGCGGGCGGTTAATGCCTGCCCTGATTTTTACACTGGGGCAAAATAAAAAAGGGGGGCCGGGTGTGGAAAATGATGAGGTGACACTGGAGCGCCTTGCAGGCGGTACCGGGGTCTTCGTCAGCCCGCGCCACCGGTTTGGCACCGACGCCATGTTGCTGTCGGCCTTTTGCAATGTGCACCGTGGCTGGCTTGCCTGCGACCTTGGCACCGGCTGTGGCATTGTGCCGCTGCGCTGGCACGACGCCGGGCACCGGGGCCCCTGCTTTGGGCTGGAGCTGGATGCCGAGGGCGCGGCCCTGCTGGCGCGGGCTGCAAAAGAGGCGGGGGCCGTGCACATCACGGCATTGCAGGGCGATTTGCGCGCCTTGCCGCCGGTGCTGCCCCGCGGGCAGTTCCACGTGGTCAGCTGCAACCCGCCGTACTTTACCGGTGGGTTTGTGTCACAAAAGCCCGCACGCGGCGCGGCCCGGCACGAAGTCACCTGCACGGCGGGCGATGTCTGCGATGCGGCGGCCCAGCTGCTGCGCGACGGCGGGCGGCTGTGTGTGTGCAACCGGCCCGCCCGCCTGACCGACTTGATGGTGGAAATGCGGCGGTGCGGCATCGAGCCCAAGCGGCTGCGCTTTGTGCGCCGCAGGCCCGAAACGGTGCCGTGGCTGTGCTTGCTGGATGGCCACAAGGCGGCAAGCCCGGGCCTGACCCTGTTGCCCGACCTGTATATGGAACAAGCGGACGGCAGCCCATCGGCCGAACTGCTGCAAATTTATCAACAAGGAGGGGGTGCGACGTGAGCGGTACCCTGTACATCGTCGGCACCCCGATCGGCAATTTGAGCGATTGGTCGGCGCGGGCGGCGCAAACCTTTGCCGAGGTGGATTTTATCGCGGCGGAGGATACGCGCGTCACCATCAAGCTGCTCAACCATCTGGGCATTAAAAAGCCGCTGGTCAGCTATTACGAGCACAATTTAAAAGAGCGCGGCGAGACCATCTTGCGCCGCATCCGCGCCGGTGAAAATTGCGCGCTGTGCAGTGACGCCGGTATGCCCGCCATCAGCGACCCGGGCGAAGTGATCGTCACGCAGGCGCTGGAAGAAGGCATCTGCGTAGTGCCCATCCCGGGGCCCAGCGCGGTCATCACCGCACTGGCGGTGTCCGGCCAGCCAACAGGGCGGTTTTGCTTTGAGGGCTTTTTGCCGATGAACCGCCGCCAGCGCAAAGAGCGCTTGCAGGAGACTTGCGGCGAGCAGCGCACGCTGGTGTTTTACGAGGCACCGCACAAGCTGACCACCACCCTTGCCGACCTGCTGAACAGCTATGGCGAGCGCAGCGTGACGATTTGCCGCGAGTTGACCAAGCTGCATGAAGAGATACAAAAGACCACCCTTACAAAGGCATTGGCACAGTACAACGACACACCCCCACGCGGGGAGTTTGTACTGGTCGTCGCCGGGGCCCCTGCCCCGGTGCGGCAAGCTTGGACCGAGGCGCGCGCCGTGGCACTGGCAAAACAGCTGGTTGCCGATGGTCAGCCCGCCAGCGCGGCCTGCAAGCAGGCCGCCGCAGAGAGCGGCATCGCCAAAAGTGTGATCTACCGCGCCCTTACGGCCCAAAAGGAGGAGTAACGGTGGATAAACCCACCAAGATCATCATTGTTTCAGATTCGCACGGCGACCGCGGTGCGCTGGCCTCCGTGCTGGCAACCGAACAGGACGCCGACGCGCTGATTTTTTTGGGGGACGGCCTTTCAGACCTTGCCGCCGTGCGTGCAAGCTGCCGTTGCCCCATGGTGTACGAAGTGCGCGGCAACTGCGACTACGACAAAAGTGTGCCGCCCGAACGCCTGGTCGCGTTTGATGGCCTGCTGCTGTTTTTTACCCACGGCCACGGGTACGAAGTAAAGGCGACGCTGGGCCCGCTGCTGCGCGCAGCAAAACAGCGTGAGGCAGATATTGTATTATTTGGCCACACCCACACCCCGCACCTGGAACAGGTAGAGGGCGTTTGGGTGTTCAACCCCGGCTCGGTCAGCATCCCACGCACAGGCCGGCCGAGCTACGGCATCCTGACCATCACAAATGGGGTGCCGCAGTTTGTCCACCGGGAGGTAAAAGGACGATGAAGTTTGCACTGCAGCAAATCGACAGCACCGATTCTACCAACAGCTTGTTGCGCCGCAATGTTGCGCAGCTTGCCGACGGCACGGCGGTATACACCGCCAACCAAACCGCCGGGCGCGGGCGTGGCGGTAAGGTGTGGGAAAACCAGCCCGAGCAGGCACTGTATTACAGCGTGCTGCTGCGCCGCCCGCTGGCAGACCCCGCGGCATTGCCGCTGGCGGTATCGCTGGCAGTGTCCGACGCGGTGACGACCCTGTGCGCGCGGGTGCCGGGCATCAAATGGCCCAACGATCTGCTGCTGTTTGGCAAAAAGATCTGTGGTATTTTGTGCGAAAGCGTACTGGGGGATGGCGAGGCCTGCTATATTGCGGGTATTGGGCTGAACCTGATGCAGCCCGCCGGCTTTTTTGAGCAGGGGGGCCTGCCGCATGGCGGCTCGATTCTTTCGCTGACCGGGGTGGAATGCACGGTGGATGTTGCGGCGCAGGCCCTGACCAATGCGCTGCAAACACGGCTTGCCGTGTTTGCAGAGGGCGGGTTTGCGTCGATTGCACAGGAGTACCGCGCCGCCTGTATCAACCTTGGCCGCAGGGTGTTCACCGACCAGATTGAAGGCATTGCAGAGCAGATCGACGATGCCGGGCGGCTGGTGGTGCGCACCGCCGGTGGTGAGGTAGCAGTGTTTACCGGCGAAGTGACGGTGCACGGCATTTACTAAGCCTTTTTAAAACGAAAGAAATGCAAGACCGTGATGTGCGGGGCATTTGCCACGCACATCGCGGTCTTTTTCTTGTGCCCTGTATTTTTTGAGGGGGGAGGTTTAAAATGGAGGGCAGCCCGCAGGGGCGGGTCGATGGTCTACAAACACCGCCCTTTTTTGCGACAAAACCGAAAAAATGGTACTATGCCTTGCCCCGCCGCTGAATGGCGGCGTTGTTTTTGGGGTAACGGAGCGGCCCCGGCCGCACCGATTACAAAGTAAAACGACTAGCAAGGCAAAAGGCCTTGCCCAGGGCTCCGTTCGCCTGACGACAAAAGAGAAAGGCTGGCGATAGTTATTCTGTTCGCATCCGGTGCAGCAAAAGGCCGCAGGCCAGCATTGCCCCGGCGCCCATGGCAAACAGCGGCAACAGGTTGCGGGGTGAAAAGCCACCCGGTGCCAGCAGTACCACCGCCCACTCCGCCGGCAAACACCGCCCGGCAAACCGCAGCCCCGCGGGCAGCAGCGCTGCCGGGAACAAGATGCCGGATAGCAAAATTGACGGCAAAAATACCAGTTGGGATACCATCGTTAGCTTTGCCCCGTTTTTGACAGCCAGCCCCAACACGCCCCCCACGCTGACAGAAACAGCAATCAGCAGTACCAGTACAGCAAAGTAGCGCGGTAGGTTGGGTGGCAGTGCAGTGCCAAATAGCAGTGGGGCCAAAACGAAAAGAATGCCGCTCATTAGCAGTAAGTGCAAACAGGTGGATAACAATACACTGACAAGCCCAAGGCCCAGCGGCACGCCGCCGACAAGGTAAGATTTCTTGATGTCCCCCGCGTAAATTTCTGCAATGGTGGGCGGCAGGCCCACCAAGGCCCCCATGGTCACCCCCTGTATTGTCATGTTTTGAATCAGGGTCGCCTTTGCCATGGGGTCGATTGCGGTAAAAATACCGCCCATGATTGCAAAAAAGAACAGCGGCACCAGATAACAGGTAATCAGCAGGGCCTTGCTGCGCAAATCCAGCTTCCACTGCAGGGCCACCCCATACAAAAACGCGCTCATCTGCCCGCCCCCTTTGCAATGTTGATAAAACACTCCTCCAGCGTGCGGCGATTTGTTTGAATATCCAACACCGCAATCTGTTTGCGTTGCAGCTCGGTAAGTTTTGCCAGTAGTGCCGCAGTAAGGTCTGCGGCGGCAAAGGTCTCACGGCCCTTTGCTGTTTGCAGCGAGACGATGGTACTGCCGCCGGTGTGTGCCGTCAGTTCGGCCACGGCGCCACAAAAAACAAGTTCGCCGTGGTGCAAAATTGCAATTCGGTCGCACAGCCCCTCTACCTCAGCCATGTCGTGGCTGGCCAGCACAATTGTTTTGCCCTGTGCTTTTAGCCGGAGCAACACCGCATGCAGTGCCGCGCGCCCCTCAACGTCCAGCCCCGCAGTCGGCTCGTCTAAAAAAAGTAGGTCAGGGTCCCCCAACAGGGCAAGAGCGAGGTGTAACCGCCGTTTTTGCCCTGTAGAAAGGTTGGCGTAAATCGTGCGCCCAAGCGCAGGGATGTCCAGCAGCGCGGCGGCAGGGTCATCCGGCGAAACACCCTTCCACTTGGCAAACAGGCGCAAGGCCTCCATGGGTCGGATATGTTCGGGCAGGCTGGCTGATTGCAGTTGAATGCCCGGTTTACCGGTGATGTTCACCGTACCGCCGTCATAGCGGCGCAGCCCTTCAATGCATTCAAAGGCAGTGGTTTTGCCAGCCCCATTTGTGCCAAGCAGGGCAAAAATTTCGCCTTTTTTTACGGTAAAGCTTAGCCCGTTCAACACCGGGTGGCCGTGGTAACTCTTTTTTAAATGTGCAACTTCTACCGCACAGCTCATGGGCTTTCCTCCTCGCTGGGGTTCACCCCGATTTTTTTTAAATAGAGATCCAAAGCGGGCTCAATAAACGCAGTCGCAGCGGTTTGGGTTTCCTGCCATTCCGCGTCAGGGCCGCTGAACTCGCGTGCCTGCATCAACGCGGGCAAAAGTGTCAAATCGCCACCGGTGAACGCCAGCAAAAGCGACCAAAAGTCTGCCGCAAAAGCAAGCCCTTGTGCACTATCCGGCGGGGTGTTTTGGGTGTAAAGTTGTGCGGCCCGCTTCATCAGTTGGGGAAACTGCTGCATCATCTGGGCCCCGGTGTCATGGTCGAACAATCTGCGAAAATGGGTCAGTGTTTTTTCGTCAAAGTTTTTAATCTGCCAGTAAAATTTGTTTTTCATCTGCAGGTTGACAATGATGTCGGCATACTTTTTAAAATCAACGGTTTGCATTTGCAGCACTTCCGCCTGCAACAGCTCTACTACTTGCAGCGTGTCCGACAGTTTTTCTATTTTTTTGCGCAACGCCCCCGCCTGTTGTTCCAGTGCGTCGGCAACCTCGGCAGGGGTATCCAGCAAAGCAAGGTGCGCTTTGATTTGTGGCAGCGAAAACCCAAGCTCTTTCAGCGATAAAATCTGGTACAGCCGCACGACATCTGCATCGCTGTATAGCCGCCGGCCGCCGTCGCTGGCAGCAGAGGGACAAAGCAAACCCATCTGGTCATAGTGCTGCAAGGTGCGGATGGTGACCCCCATTTTTTTTGAAAGTTTGCCGACGGTTAAATAGCCCGCCGGGGTTGCCCGAAACTTTTCCACAATAAGCCCTCCTTTGATTGTTATTTTACTGTACGACGTTACGTCACACACAAGACCTTTTTTACAACCGCTGCGGCAGGATAATAGCGGGCCTGTGGCAGAAGCCTTGCCATAGGCCTGCGGGCACATTGCCCAAAGGCCTGCACGTGTGCCAGCAGGCAAAACAAAAAGCGCGGCAGCCTTACAGAAAAACTGTAACGCTGCCGCGATTTAAAAAACAAGAAACAACAAAAGGTCAAACAGCGGTGCTGTTTTGCAGTGGCTCAATGGATTTTGTGAAGTTGTGCTGGCTGCGCACAAAACCATGCCGCTCTAAAAAAGACTGGCTTTTTAAGTTGACCCTCTGGCAAAAGGCCTGCAACTCTCCGCAGCCGATCGATTGCGCCTGCCGCGACAGCGACAGCAGCATGCCGGTGCCAATGCCATGGCCGCGCAGCGCTTCGCGCACGTAAAACTCGCTGAACACCGCGGCAAGCGCGCAGTGTGACAGCAACAGCGAAAGCTGCATGTCGGCATAGCCGACGATCTGCTCGTCCTCTATCGCCACGACCAGACGGCGGTGGGTGTCCTTTGCTGCGGCGCGAAACACCGCCTCAAACACATCGCGCGGCAGTACACGGGCCGCCTGCTCGCAGCACAGATCATACAAACCGTCAAGGTCCTCTTCTTTCGCACTTCGCACAAACACTGTTACAGCCCCCCTTTTGCCGGTCGTCGGCAATCAGCCCGCTCAGGGAATGACAAAATAGCTGGTAAACCCGGCCTGCTTTGCGGCGTCGTTGACCACCGCCAGCGCCTCGGGCGTACTGCCTGCAACCCCGCGCACGCCAAAGCCTGTTGCCCCGCCGCTGACAAACGGTGAAAGCAGCCCGGCAAGCCCGGTGCTGTCAGACAGCGCCGCATCGTCCAGCCTCACGAACACGCGCTGCAACCCAAAGGTGGCGGGCGACGCGCCGTAGCTTGCGGCCGCTTCGCCGCGCACTGCGGCCGCGGGGAATTCAAACCACACGCTCACCCCGTCGATGCTTTGGTACTGCTGGCCCAGCTGTGCCAGCAACTGCTCTTTGGTGCCGGCCATGGCGCCGTAGCTTGCAAGGTTCAGCCCGCTGCCCTCGGGGAATTGCAGGTTTTGCAGCAGCACCGTGTCAAAGCCAAGGCCCTTCACTTCGCCAATCAAATCGGTGATATACTGCTGGGCCACCGGAGAGTTGGGGTTCAGCCACGCCTTGCCGCCCAGCTCTTTCGAGGTGTCCAGCCAAGTGATGTCCTGATTATTGTATTTGACGGCCGTTGTGCGGTCGACAAACGGCACAAGGCTGTCTTTAAAGGCGCACAGCCCTGCCACCGGGGTGACCCCCGCATTGCGAAAAGCCGTGGCGATGGCCGCCGCATCGACGGTGGTGGCCGCGATGGATTTTTGCGCCAGCGGCAGCGCGGAAGTGTAATACAGGTAACCGCGATCGTCTTTCAGCGGCAGTACGACGTAGCTGACACCCTGTGCTTGCAGCTGTGCCGCCAGCGCGGTGGCCTTTTCCGGCGTGTCCGCTTCGCTTAAAGCGACCATGGCCCAGCCGCCCATGCCGTTTGCAGCCGGGGCCTGCGTGGGCTCGGGCTCTTCGGTTGCGGCAGGCTGCGGCTGTGAGGATGCCGCGGGTGCGGGGCTTGCCGCGGCCTGTGAGGAGACGGGAAGCTCGCCGTTTTTATACCGGTACCACAAGCCGGACGCAAGGTCCAGCCCCGGTTTTGCCACCAGCCAGCCCACCCCGAACACGGCACCAAGAATCACCACCCAAAGCAAAATGCGGCGGGCAACGTTTTTCTTTGCGCCAGAGCCGGAAAAGCTGCGCCGATAGCGCTTGATTTTGACAGGTCTGCTTTTTTTCAACACAAGGCCTCCTCAAACATTAGGCAGATGACAGGGTGAAACAAAAAACGGCGTTTGCCGTTTAAATGGCGGGGGTATGGCCGGAAAACCCATAAATGGCAAGCGCCAGAATGCCGATGTAGATCAATGTGATCGGCAGCCCGCGAAAGGTAGCGGGCAGGCCCCGGTTTTGAATTTTGCGCTGCCCCTCGTTGACCAGCACGACCGCCAGCACATAGCCCACCGCGCTGCCCAGCGAAAAGCCCAGCGATTGCAGCAGCGTATACCCGCCGGTAGAGGTGAGCAGCAGCGTGCCCAAAATGCTGCAGTTAAAGGTGGCCATGGGTAGCAGCGTGACATAATCTTTGGCCAGCGCGCGCTTTTTGGGCAGCACCAATATCAATAGAACGATGAAAAACGCGATAGCACTACACAGCACCAGCACCAGCGGCAGAAAAGCCGATTTGTACGGCAGCGCAAGGCCCATCAGCGCGCGGCCCGCAAAAAAGCTGAGCAGGCTGCTGATCAGCTGCACGGCGGTCAGCAGTGCCCCAAACTTAAACAGCTCTACCGAGCCGTCGTCCACAATTTTGACCAGCCGCGACACGCCCAGCGCACGGGTAAAGATGGCGTTTTGCGCCGCAATGGCAACAATGGCATAAAAGAAAAACGTGAGGATCGGTTCTACTATTGTCATTTCAGGTTCGCCTCCATGCTCACGACGCGCTTAATAAGGTTGCGCATCCAGCGCCAGGCCGCAGCCAAAACCCCCACGAGGATAAACCCGCCGGAGACGAGCTGTGCCATGGGCAGCACCGGGCGGCTGGCCACCGCATACCCCAGCAGGGTGCCTGCGCCCAGCAGTTCACGCAGCGCGGCCACCAGCAACAGGGCCAGCAAAAAGCCAAAGGTGGTCACCAGCCCCTTGCGCACAGCAGTGCCTAAACGCTCGGGCTGGGTGCGTTCGTACCGTTTTAAAATAATGGGTTCTACGACAAGCAGCGGCAGGTACAGCCCCACCGTTTGCATGCCCACACCAAACAGCGCGTTTTCGGCAAACCACACGCCAATGTACACCACGGCGGCGGTCAACGCGTAGGCAACGCCCCGAAACCGGGGCCAGCGCCCGCGGCACACCATTGCCGCAACTAAGCGGGTGGGGGTGAGCAGCAGCAGCACGCCAAGGCCCAGCACCAGCGCGTTGTGCAGCGTGGTGGCCGCCACCACAATGGGGGCAAGGCCAAGGCCCTGCATAAACACGGGGTTATTCAAAAAAATGCGGTCCCGCTGCATCAAGCGGTCCATATTGTTTATCAGGTAATTGCTGTTTTCCTGTTTCATAACGACTTCGACCTCCTTTGAAAGGCGGCCTTGCTGCACACGCGGTCAAGGTAACCGCTGAACGCATTGGCCAGCAGCAATGCAAAGCAGACGCCCAGTTCGTAGGCGCCGTAATAACGGAACATCATGGTCAGAAAACCGGTCAGCACGCCGTACACCACCCGCGCCAGCCGGTTTTTGGGGGCCGTGGAGGGCTCGCACAGCAAAAATACGGCGGTGTACAGCAGCGCGCCGGACAGCAGCTCGTATTTTACCAGCTCAAAAGTGCCCGCAGTTGCGACGCGCGGAAACAACACGCTGATGAGTGCGCTGGTGGCAAGGAAGGCCAGCGGCAGCTCCACCGAAATGCGGTGGCGAAGCAACAGATAAAGGGCCACCGCCACGATCACCAGGACAAAGGTGGTGCCCATCGGCCCGGCATAGTTGCCCAGCGTCAAATCCAGCGAGGGGATGTTGGGCACGCCGCCGGTGCGCAGAATGTGGGAGGATGCGTCCTCCAGCGAAGCGGCGCTGGTGTCCCACAGGCCGACATGGGTAAACGGGGTCGGGTAGCGGAAAATTTGCTGTGGCCAGCTGACGGTGACAACGGCATAGCCCAGCGCCGCGGGGTGAAACGGGTAGTTGCCCGCCCCGCCAAACGCGTGTTTGCCCACCAGCACCGCCACCACCACGCCGGTGACGACAATGGCATAGCTTGCGGTGGCAGGCAGCATCAACGTAAACAGCGCGGCAAATACCAGCGATGAATTTTCGCTGGCATCATACCGCTGGCTGCGCAGTTTTGCAACAAAAAAGTCGCACACAGAGGCGGTAAAAAACGCCAGCACCAGCATCAGTGCCGGGCGCAGCCCATAAAGGTAAACTGCCATAAACGCCAAAGGGAAAAGCGCAAACAGCATGTCGCTGTTTTGCGCAAAGTCCGCGTGGCGCGGCAGATGGTTCTTTTCATCCTGTTTCATGAGAAAGACCTTTCTGGCGCAAGGGGCGCCTTAAAGCGTCGAGGATAAGCCGTTACAGGCTTTTGTAGTAGGCGATCTCGGCGGCGGGGCTGGCGGCGCCAAACACGGCCGAGCCCGCCACCAGCACGTTGGCCCCGGCGGCGACGCACAGCCCCGCCGTTTCACGCGAAACACCGCCGTCCACCTCTAAAAGCAGGTCGGTGCGGCCCGCCTTTGCGGCGGCGGCGCGCAGCTCCGACAGTTTTTCCAGCGCGATGGGGCGAAATTTTTGCCCGCCAAACCCGGGCTGTACGCTCATCACCAGTACCATTTCCACGTCGGGCAGCCAGCGCAAGGCCTGCTGCACGGGGGTGTCGGGGTTCAGCACAATGCCCGCCTTGGCACCGCCCGCGTGGATGGCATCCAGCGTTTCGCGGATGGGGCTGTTCGCTTCCAGGTGCACGGTGATCATCGAAGCGCCTGCGGCAAGAAACATCGGCACGTACTCCAGCGGGTCGGTCAGCATCAGGTGCACATCATAAAATGCGGGCACGGCCTTGGCAATGCTGGCAAGTACCGGCGCGCCAAAGCTGATATTCGGGACAAAATGCCCGTCCATCACATCAAAATGTAAAAAATCCGCGCCGGCGTCAAGGCAGGTGCGGCAGTCCTGTTCCAAGTGGGCAAAATCTGCCGAGAGAAGAGAGGGTGCGACTTTAGCCATAAAAGCTCCTTTCCCATAAACGGGGGCATGGCCCAAAGGCAGTGCCCCACAGATGACAATATACTACACTAAAATAAACAAAAAATCAACCGCAGGCGCATTGTGAAGCGGTTTTTTGACACTTTGCAGCAAAGGCGGCGGCGCGGGTGTGTCAGCGTGCACAACCCTTTCAAAACAGGCCGTGCGGTGCGGTTTTTTTGCCTGTTAAAGCCCGGTGAAACGGCCTGCCGCCCCGTGTGCACACACATAAATTTCACACCTGTTGCTGCTTTTTTATGCAACTGTGACCGCACATGGCAAAATTTTTCAAAAGTTTTTCCTACAATCAAACTGGGCGTTGCAAAAATGGGGCTGTTTTTGGTATGATATGTGATATAATAATAGACAAGAATTTAACGCAGGGGGGCAACCCCCCGCGGTGCATACCGTGCAGGCGGAAAGGAAGTATTCAGATGAACGCACTCAAAGCAAAAGACAATATCTGGTGGGTCGGCTCGCTGGACAAAGACTTGAGGATCTTCGACATTATTATGTATACCGACTACGGTACTACTTATAATGCGTACGTCGTCAAGGGCACCGAAAAGACCGTATTGTTTGAGACGGTAAAAGAGAAGTTCTTTGCCGACCATCTGGCCAAGGTCAAAGAGGTGTGCGACCCGGCGGACATCGACTACATCGTGTTTGACCACACCGAGCCGGACCATTCCGGTTCGCTGGCCCAGATGATCAAGCTGGCCCCCAAGGCCACCGTGCTGGGCAGCATGGCCGCCATCAACTTCCTCAAAGAGATCGTCAACGAGCCGTTCCCCCACCGCGTCGTGACCGAAAAAGACGTCATCGACATCGGCGGTGCGTCGCTGCATTTCTTTATGACCCCGATGCTGCACTGGCCCGACACCATGTTTACCTGGATCCCCGAATATCGCTCGCTGTTCACCTGCGACGTGTTTGGCTGCCACTATGCCGACGACGCGGTGTTTAACGACAAGATCGAGGGCGATTTTGTGGGCGCGTACAAATATTACTTCGACAACATCATGGGCCCGTACAAAAACCCCCACATGGCAAACGCGCTGAAAAAGATCGAGGGGCTGCCCATTGAATTTATCGGCAACGGCCATGGCCCGGTGCTGCGCACCGACATTGACCGCTACCTTAAAATGTATCACGAGTGGACGGTGCCTGCGGTCAACGACCCCAAAAAGGTCGTCATCCCGTATGTCACCTCTTATGGGTACACCCGCCAGCTGGCCGAAAAAATTGCCGAGGGTGTTCGCAGTGAGGGCCTGGTGGCAGAAACTTACGATTTGGTCTATGGCGAAAAAGACAAGGCCATTGCCGCGCTGGACACGGCGGACGGCATTTTGATCGGCACCCCGACGATGGTGGGCGACGCACTGCCCCCCGCGTACGAGATGCTGCTGCACCTGAACCCCATCATCCACAAGGGCAAATTTGGCGGCGCGTTTGGCAGCTTTGGCTGGAGCGGCGAAGCGGTGGCCAACCTGACGGCCCGCATGCAGCAGCTGAAAATGAACGTGCCGATGCCCGCGGGCTACCGCGTGCGGCTGAAGCCCAGCGGAGAGCAGCTTGCCGGTGCGGTGCAGTTTGGCGTGGATTTTGCCAAAGCAATGAAAGCCTGAGTTTTGCCGTTGCGGCAAAGGTCGGTTTTTATAAAAACGAAAAACTGTTTAAAGGAGGCGAAGCCGGATGAAAAAATGGAGATGCACAATTTGCGGCGAAATTTTTGAAGCGGAGACAAAACCTGAAGTCTGCCCGGTGTGCGGTGTTGGTGCCGATTTGATCGAGGAATACACCGAGGAGTGAACCCCCCCAAAAAAAGCGCAATGAAAACGGACCGGAAAGGCCCCCTTTCCGGCCCGTTTTTTAAAGTTTTACAAAAAGAATACCGCCGGGTAGTGTGCGGCGGTGTGTGCCACACGGCAGGGCCCCTGCCGGTGGCTGTGTTTTGAATAGTAGCACGCAAGGAGGTTGTCAATGGAGACAAAAAAGTGGCGCTGCACCGTGTGCGGCCAGATTTTTGAAGGGGCCGAGCCCCCAGTGCCCTGCCCGGTATGCGGTGCGGGTGCCGATGCATTTGTACAAATTGGGCAGGCCGCCCCCACCCGGTGGAAATGCACCGTGTGCGGCCAGATTTTTGAGGGCGCACAGCCCCCGGTGCCCTGCCCGGTATGCGGCGCAGGGGCCGATGCGTTTGTGGCGCTGGGCGTGCAGACGGAGACTGCGGCCCGCAGCGACACCGACGAGCAGTTTGTGCTCATCGGCGGTGGCGGTGCCGCGCTGGCGGCGGCAAAGGCCATCCGCGAGCGCAACCACACCGCGCAGGTCACGGTTGTTTGTGGCGAGGGCGTGCCCCCGTACAACCGGCCCGCCCTGTCCGACATGGTGGCCGACGGGTACAGCTTTTCGGCGATCGAATTACAAGAGCTTAGCTGGTACAAACAGCAGAACATCAAACTGGTAATGGACGCCAAGGCGCAAGCGGTGGATGCCGCGGCGCACACCGTCACGCTGACAGACGGCAGGGTGCTGCCGTATGCCAAGCTGTTGCTTGCCACCGGCGCCAATGCCTTTTGCCCGGTAAAGTGCGAAGAGGGCAGCGTGCCGGTGCGGGTGCTGCGCAGCTATGTGGACGCACAGGCCCTGCTTTCCGCGGTGCGCATGGGCAGCCGTGTCATCGTGGTGGGCGGCGGCATTTTAGGGCTGGAGGCAGCCCTTGCCCTGCGTGAGCAGGGGGCGCAGGTGACGGTCGTAGAGCTGGCGGCGCGTCTGATGAGCATTCAGGCAGACGAGTTTGCCAGCACGGTGATCGAAAACCGGCTGAACTCACTGGGCATGAAGATCTATACCGGCGTGATGGTGCAAAAGGTCGATGCCGCGGGCATTCACCTTTCGAACGGCGAACTGCTGAGCGCCGATTTTGTGCTGGTGAGCGCGGGCATTCGCAGCGAACTGACACTGGCAACACAGCTGGGCCTGCAAATCGGGCGTGGCATTGTGGTGGATGGCACGATGCGCACCAGCGCGCCCGACATTTTTGCCGCGGGCGACTGCGCTGAATTTGAGGGCCGCGTGGCGGGCCTGTGGGGCGCTGCGCTGGATATGGGCAACGCGGCGGGTGCCGCGATGTGTGGCGATGCCGCGGCCTACCATGCCCCGGTGCCGGCCACCGCGTTTGAGGGCGGCGGCATCAACCTGTTTGCGGTTGGCAGCGTAAACGGCGAGCGGTTGCAAACCGTGGTGGTGCACGACGAAATGACCGGTATTTACCACAAGCTGGCGCTGAAAAACGACAAGCTGGTGGGCGTATTGATGCTGGGCGAAGTGAAAAACGGCGCTGCGGCAGTTGCGGCGATCGAGCGCGGTGAAGGGCTGAAAGCGGCCCTAGCACTGCTGGTATAACACAAAAAAGGCGGGGTTTTGGCAGTTCCGGCTTTTCACAAGGTTTTTTCGAAATTCATTTTTTATTCACAAGCGTTTCATAAAAACGCCGTAACTGCCCCGTATAATAAGAATCACAGAAGGACGGAAGCCGCAACCGAAATTCTGTACATGATTCCTCCTCACACCAAAACACACCCCTTGAAGAAAACCCGCAGCGTGGCTGCGGGTTTTCTTTCTTTGTGTGGGGTACGGTGCCCCAACGTGTTGTAGTTGCGCCGTCAAAGGGTGCCAAGCACCAAAGAGGCGGCGCAATAAACCAGCACCGCCGCCAAAACGGCCGAAACAAGTTTGGCGTGCCGTGCAAGCACTTTTTGAAACAAGGCGCCAAACACGGTCCAGCAGGCCGTGCAAAAAAAGGCGATAACCCCCAGCAACAGGCAAAACAGCACTAAAACAACAGAAGTGCGGTAGTGAGGCAGAATAAAGGTTGAAAAAACGGTGATGCCATATAAGATGGTACTGGGGTTGACAAATTGCAGCACGGCGCCCTGAAACAATAGGTTTTCTTTTGTTTTGCCCCCGTTGCCGCTTGAGGGTGGGGTGCTGGTCAGGGTGCTCCATGCCAGCCACAAAATGTAGGCGGCCCCGGCCCAAACCATCACGCGCTGCAAAGCGGGGAAACTGGTGAGCAACGCGCGGCTGAAAAAGCCGCAAACAAGCAACACGGCAAACACACCTGCCCCGACACCAAAGTTGAACCGAATACTTTTTTTGAACCCCAGCTTCCCTGCATGGGCCATGGAGAGGATTGCGTTGGGCCCCGGTGAGAGGCAGGACACAAAGGCATACGATAAAAACCCGACAAGGTTTGGCATAAAAAAGCACCCCTTTACTTCCTGTTTTCTGCGTGATAAACTATATACTGCATAATAAATACAATATAATGCACGTGCACTATAATATTACAATATGTGCAGTATATTGTCAATCAGCTGGAGGGGTTTTGATGGATCAACTGTGCAAGATCATTGCGGGCAACTTAAAACGAATCCGGGAAGAAAAAAAGCTGAGCCTTGATACGGTGGCAAAGCTGTCCGGGGTCAGCAAAAGCATGCTGGGCCAAATTGAGCGCTGCGAAGTCAACCCCACCGTCTCCACGATGTGGAAAATTGCAAATGGGTTAAAGCTCTCTTTTTCGCAGTTTGTGAGCCGCCCCGAAACCAAGGTAGAGCAGGTAGACCTTAAAACGCTGGCCCCCTTGCTGGAAGATGAGGGCAGAGTAAAAATTTACCCCACGTTTTCGTTTGACAGCACGCGCCGGTTTGAACTGTATTCGGTGCAGTTTCAGCCGGGCGGGGTTTTATCCACCGAGCCGCATTTGCAGGGCACGCAGGAGTTTTTGACTGTTTGCAGCGGGCAGTTGACGGTGACTGTGGGCGAAGAGCGCTTTGTGGTCGAAGAGAAAAACGCCATACGCTTTCAGGCCGATGGGCCGCACAGCTACCAAAACACGGGCGCGGCAGAGTGCTTTTTGAATATGGTCATTTTTTACCCCGCATAAAACGCACCGGGTGCCATGGCCCGGCACGGGCAAAGCCTGTTGCGGCGCGGCGGGTAAAGTGGTGCCCGCCCGCCGCAAAAGTAGCGGTGGCAGCGGCACGGTAATAAAAGGGGCCGCCGGCATACCGGGCAATTAAGAATAGCAGAAAAGAGGATCCACATGCAACAAACACACGCAAGAAAACTTGCCACCCCCGCACAGGCCTATCTGGCACTGTACCGGGCACTGCGCACCACGGGTGCCTTTCGAAAAGCAAAACAAAGCGGCAGCCTGTCGCTGCAACTGCAAGAGCGGCTGATGCTGGCCGTCACCGAGGTCAACGGCTGCGCGCTGTGCTCGTACGGCCACAGCCGCATGGCGCTGGAAGCCGGGCTTTCGGGGCAGGAGATCGAAGACATGCTGGGCGGGCAGACGGACGGCGCCCCAAAAGAAGAGCTGCCCGCCATCCTGTTTGCCCAGCACTATGCCGACACCCGCGGCAAACCCACGGCCGCCGCATGGGCACAGCTGGTCAGCCGGTATGGCGAGCCGCAGGCTGCCGGTATGCTGGGCGCGATCCGCATGATCACGGTGGGCAACACCTGGGGTATCCCCGCGGGGTCGTTGCTAGCGCGGCTGACCAAAAAAGAAAAGTATCACATCGACCCACGCAGCAACGTGGGGTACGAGCTTGCCATGCTGCTATTATTATTGCCGTTTTTGCTGGTGGCAATGTTGCAGGCACTGGGCGCCGCGGCACTGCGCCGCCCGCTCATCTAGCCTTGCTGGCGAATGTTTGGGGCAGCATACAAAAATTTTAATATTGCATGACCCACCACTGCACCGGCGATACCGGTGCAGTTTTTTTATGCCTGTGGCGGGGCTTCTGCACACACGAAGTGTGTTATAAACTGGTGCGTGTTACGGCTGCAAAAAACCCCTAAACGGCAGCATGGCACGGGTGGCGGGCGCGCTTGGGGCCGCCCGCGGGCTTGCAAGGTGCGGCCGGTTAGGTTATAATAAGTGGGCAGTGACAACTTTAATTTGTAAATAAGTTGCTTTTACGGGGGCCCTGCCCCCTGACCCTGACGGAAGGAGTGTTTCACGTTTGAGCGAAAAAGAAATCAATGTAGGCATTGGCTTTGTGACCGGCCGCAAAAGCTTTTTAAAGGTGCTGCGCACCTACATTTACAGCTGGAAAGAGTGCGGCCTGACAATGAAAGACAAAGTCAACCTGCATGTGTTTGTTGCCTACGATTTGCGGTATAACAACACAAAATCTTCAGACTTTACTCTCATTGGCAAGGACCTTGCGCGCGAAGTCAAAGAGATCCACCTCATCAGCGCAGAATCTGTACAGGCCAGTGCGGGCCATTTAGTACAGCGCGGCGTGCTCAGTGCACCCGATGCGCAGTTGTTTTTCAGCTCCGGCTATGCGGCAATGCGCAATGCGGTGTTGTACGAGGCAGTCAAGTGCGGCATGGACAGCCTGCTGTTTTTGGACGACGACGAATACCCGCTGGCGGTGACGAACAACCACGGTTCGGCGATCTGGAGCGGGCAGCATATACTGGCAAAGCACCTTGAAGCTATCGAGACGGCGGACATCACAAACGGGTATCACTGCGGGTATATTTCCCCCATTCCGTCGATCGAATTCAGTGATGCTTTGCCCGAAGCCGATTTTCGCAGCTTTATTGAGGCGCTGAGCAATGATATTTTAAACTGGGATAAAATACGGGACATCATGCGCGTGGGCGGGGTTACCTATGCCGATACCGGCGTGCTGACCCAAAACACCCCGCACGAAGTGGAGGAAGTAAACGGCTGCAAATTTATTTCGGGGGCCAACCTCTGCCTCAGCCTGCGCGACCCACAAAGCATGTCCCCGTTTTACAACCCGCCGGGTGCGCGCGGCGAGGACACCTTTCTCAGCACCTGCCTGCACGACAAAAAGGTCGTGCGCATCCCCTGCTACGCGTTCCACGATGGGTTTGCAACTTATAACCACCTGCTCAACGGGGTGCTGCCAAACTGCCTGAAACCCATCTGTGGCGATTCGCGCGGCATCGTGAACCGCTTTTACAACGCCTGCATTGGCTGGGTACGGTATAAGCCGCTGCTGCTGTATATCACCCAGCGCGAACAGTACCAGCAGCGCATTGCCGAAATGCGCAGCAACCTGCAAAGCAGCCTGCCCGCGATCTGCAAGGGCTTTAACCGAAGCGATTTTAATAATGTGCTGGTAGAGCTGGACCGCTATGACGACGAGGTGGAAGAGCATTATGCGCAGTTTTTGCGCACCGGCGAAATTTGGCACATCCTTTGTGCCGACCTTGCCACCCATGGCAGCGCCGCGACCTGAAAAGCGCGCCGGTGAAAGGCTGCCCGCAGGGTAGCCTTTGTGTGACGACCCAAAGAATGCAAAAAGGCACCTGCCGCCGGCAGGTGCCTTTTACTTTCAAAAACAATGCGGGTGCCACGGCACGGCAAAGGCTGGCCCGCTGCGTGTAAGAAACGGGTTGGCTGCCCGTAAACCGGCGCCCCGCACCGGCAGCACAAGGGGGAAGGTACGCCCCCTGCCGGGGCCACGGCAACGGCCTGTTTGCCGGGTTGCAAAAGCAGTAAAGCGGCGCGAAACGGGGGCAAGGCGGGTACGTGCCCTGTTTTTTGCTAGCGCTCGTATAACGCGGCGAGTGCCTGTATTTTGCGTTGCAGCGCCCGGCGGACCTGCGGCGGGCCCAGGCATTCACACCGGGGGCCAAAGCTCAACAGCATGTCGTAGTAATAATCGTTTTCAATAAACGGGAAATCGACGAGGAAATACTCGCCGTCCTCCGGCACAAACTGTTCTTGCCCGCAGTAGTCCAGCACCCGCTCGAGCAGTGATTTGTGCACGCGAAGCTGAATCGTCGTCTGCATGGCTTTTGCCGCCGCGCTGAAATCCAGCTGCGGTTTTGGGTATTCGCGCGGGGTAAACACTTGCGGTTGCAGCCGCAGGTTTGCCGTGCGGGCCAGCTTAAACAGCCGAAAGTCGTTTTTGTTATGGCAAAACCCCAGCCAGTACCACTGGCTGTTTTTCAGCACCAGCTGGTACGGCTCTGCCGTGCGCGCGGTGTTGTCGCCGGTGCGGCCGGTATAGGTAAACGAGACCAGCCGGTTTTGCTGCAAGGCGGTTTTCAGTAATTCTAAATTGGGGGCAATGTTCCGGTTGCCCGTCCACGGGGTCAAATCCACCTGAATCTGGTTTGCTTTCAGCTCGATTTCTTTTGTGCTGGCCGCGGGGATAAAACTTTTCACCTTGGCAAGGGCGCTGACCACTTCGCTGCCGCGCACCATGCCCGAAAGGCTGGAAAGCCCCATTAAAATAGCCGACAGGTCATCTGCCGAAAAGACCTGACGGCCCACTTTATAGTTTGGCATGATCTCAAAGCCGCCCCCCACGCCGGGGATAGCGCGCACCGGGATGCCCGCGAGGTTGATGGCATCGATGTCGCGGTAGATTGTGCGGGGCGAAACTTCAAACAGCTCTGCCAGTTGCTGCGCGCCGACGCGCTGTTTTTCAAGCAGCAGCAGGATGATGCTCACCAGCCGGTCGACTTTCATGGCGGCACCGCCTTTCAAAATTTTTGCGGGGGGCAAATTGTTGCCACACTGGTGTCAACAATACTATGGTACAGTAAAAGCATCGATAAATCAACTATCTGCGAGGAGGAACAAGCATGCAAACAACAGCCTTTGTTGTGATTGATATTCAAAACGACATCACAAAAAATTATAAAGAGGTCATCGGCAACATCAACAGCGCCACCGCCTGGGCGGTGGCGAGTGAAATACCGGTGGTGTATATCCGGCACGAAAATTTATCCCCCGGCACAAGAACCTTTAAAACCGGTACGCGCGGGGCCGAGCTGGCGCCGGATTTGAACATTGTGTCAGAGCACATTTTTACAAAATATAAGGGCAACGCGCTGACCAGTGAGGCATTTGCGGCCTTCATCCGCGAAAATGGCATCCGCAAGTTTTACCTTGCGGGCGCGGACGCCGCCGCCTGCGTGAAAGCGACCTGCTATAACTTGTGTAAAGCGGGGTATGACGTGACGGTGCTGGCCGACTGCATTACCAGCTACGACAAAAGAAAAATTGACGAAATGCTGCGCTATTATGAAAGCAAGGGCAGCAAGATCAGCAGCGTGAAAGACCTTGCCTGACCGGCTTTGCGCGGGCGGGCCCGATAAAATGTGCCTGCGGACCCAATAAAAAACAGCAGGGCAGCAAAAAAGGCGGCAAAAGCGGGCACGCCTTGCCGAATAAAACCGCTGCCACGATAACACACACGATAACACATGGGATAAAATAAAACCCCCGGTACCCCGGGGGTTTTGTTTTGCTCTTCATGTTACAGCCGCTCATGGTGGGCAGGGCAGCTGCGTTGGCCGCGGCCATTCTGCCGCAGTCACTGCGCCGCGCCGTTTGCAAGGGCCAGCTTTTGCGCGCGGGGCAGCTTTTTAATAGCGGCTTCGCGCTGCAACGCGGCCGATTTGCCGGTGCAGCTTTCGGTGTACAGCACTGTCACCGGGCGGCGGCTGCGGGTGTATTTGGCCCCCCGCCCCGCGTTGTGTGCCGCTGCGCGTTTTGCGACATCCAGCGCAATGCCGGTGTACAGCGTGTCATCGGCACAGCGCAGCAGGTAGACCTGCCACTGTTTTTCTTTGGCGGGTGCCGCTTTTTTTGCCGTGGCCGCTTTCGGGGCCGCCGCGCGCTGCTTTTGGGCCGCGGGCAGCGTTAGGCGGTAACTGTCGTCCAACATCGCGCGCAGCTCTTCCTCCGGCAAAGTATCGGGGTACACGCTGTTCCAGTGCTGTTTGTTCATGTGGTAGGCGGGCTGCACGCCGGGGTATACCTTGCGCAAAAAATCGGCCTGCATCGGCTCGCATTTTAAATTGACACAAAGGCCGCCCCGCTCAAAAATAAAGGCAAAGGCCTTTTGCCCCGGCCCGTGGCGCAGCACGGCCCAGGCGTTTGGGTCTGCCGCGTCGTCGTGAAACGGGTAATCCTCCAATGCGCCGGGGTAACTCAGGCACAGGGTAATCAGCTCGCGGCGGGTCATAGGGCCTGCCCCCATTCATCGGGGCGAAAGCCCACCAGCACGGTGTCACCCTGCACTAAAATGGGCCGCCGCACCAGCATGCCGTCGGTCGCAAGCAGGGCTAGCTGCCCCGCTTCGCTCATGCCGGGCAGCTTTTCTTTTAAGCCCAGCGCGCGGTACTGTGCGCCGCTGGTGTTAAAAAAGCGCGCCAGCGGCAGCCCGCTTTTGGCATGCCAGTTTTGCAGCTCGGCCAGTGTGGGGGGCTGGGTTTTAATATTGCGAAAAGTGAAAGCCAGCTGTTTTGCGGCTAAAAATGCCTTTGCCTTGGCGCAGGTAGAACAGCCGGGGTAGCATAAAAATAACATGGGGCCCTCCCTTTGCCGCCGTAGCGGCAACTGTGTTGATTGCAGTGCCCCTATTATACCACCGCGGCACGGCTGCGGGCAAAGGGGCTTGCGCCGGGGCACAAAAAAACCCGGCCGCTGGCCGGGCTTTTAAAACAGTTTTTTAGGGCAAATAAGGGCAAGTGTCAGTTTGCCGCGGCAATGGCCTCTGCCGCCAGCTTGCCGGAGGTAAGGGCCCAGCCGTTGTTTGCGCCGGACGGCGAGTCGTCGCCCATCACGCCGCCCACTACTTCGCCCGCGGCGTACAGCCCGCCGATGGGGCTGCCGCCTTGGTTCATCACCTGCAACGACGTGTTGACCACAAGCCCGCCCATCGTGGTGGCAAAGCGGGGTTTTTGCTCTATCAGATAATACGGGCCGCTGCCGATCTTCATCTTCAAATAATCCGCCGGGCGGCCAAAGGCGGCATCTACCCCGGCATCCACGTAGCCGTTATAGGTGTCCACCGTGTTTTGCAGCGTGTTGGCATCCATGCCCACCGCACCGGCCACGGCCGCAAGGGTATCGCCATGGGCAAATACCGGGGTGGCGGCGCCGTTGTTTGCAAGGTACTTGTCAATCTCGTCCTCGGTAATGCCGGCCGCTGTCAGCTTTGTCTTCCACGTGTCAAAGGTCTGCTGGTCCAGCAGCAGGTACAGCATTGCGCCCGGCTGCTGCACTTCGGTCTCTAAAATGGTGCGGTTGCTGGCTTTTTCGTTGACGACCCGCTCGCCGGTGGAGTTCACTAAAATCGCACTCATGCTCCAGCCTGCAATGTTGCCCGCAATGGTCGATTTGGCGCGCCCCTGCGATACTTCGATCCCGTTGGGGTAGCGTTTGCCGTACTCCATCAACCGGGTGGCGGCATTGATGCCGTCGGCGCTTGCCATCACAATGCCGTCACCGGTAGAAGTGTCCAGCCCATAGTACAAAGCGCTTTTTAAATCATCCGAAAGCAAATCTTCATTGGCGCCGTAGCCGCCGGTGGCAAGCACCACGGCCCCGACTTTGATCTTGTAAGTAACGCCGTCGGCCCCGACAGCACTTACACCGACCACCTTGCCGCCCTGCACCGTAAGGCTTTTTGCGCGGGTGTTCAGCAACACCTCTGCGCCGGAGTTTTCGACCGCAGTGCGAAAGGTCGCCGCAAACCCGGCGCCGCCGCCCGCGTAGGCCAGCTCGCGTTTGTGGCTGTACTCGGCCAGCTGGTGCAGGCCGCCGTCCATGTCATACTGCACGTTGCAGCTTTCGTTCAGCCAGTCGGTGGTCGTGCCCACGTTTGCAGCGTACAGGGTCAACAGCTCGGGCACGTTCAGCTCATTGCCGTTTTTCATAAAGTCGGCGACCATCGAATCGGCCGAATCATCGCTGACCCCGGCCGCGGCCTGCAATTTGCTGCCCGTCACGACCTGATTGCCACCGCTCACCGCAATGGTGCCGCCAAGGGCACCCGATTTTTCAACCAGTATCACCTTTTTGCCCAGCTGTTGCAGGCGCACCGCAGCTGCCATACCGGCCCCGCCGCCGCCCACGACCACAACGTCTGCCTTTTTGTCAAGCACTTCAGACGAAGTCTGCTCGGGCTTTGTCTCTTTTAGCTTGGCGGTGTCGCCGCCCGCCTTTGTCACGGCATCGGCCACAGCCTCTAAAATGCCATTGCTGGTGTAGGTGGCCCCTGCCACCGCCGCCACCCCAAGGCTTTGGGTGTCCACAATTTTTTGGGGCAGCTCGGCCAGTGCGGCGTCTGCAATGCCCGCGGTCTCCTGCTGGTCCTTTACCTCCACTTTGGTAATGGCGGTCGAACTAAAGGTGACTTCTACTTTAATATCCCCGTTGCGGCCGGTGCCGGTGCCGGTATAAGTACCGGCATTGTAGGCCCCTGCCGTGCTGGAAGAGCAGCCTGCAAGGCCCACCAGTAAAACGGCCGAAAGCAGGATGCTGAACAGTTTTTTCATGGAGTTCCCCTCACTTGTTATTTTTTTGACATTTTAATACACGATTTTTATTATAGGGGTTGCCACAGAAAAAGCAAACATTTACGGCAAGTTCTAAGTTATAGAGAAAAAGTATTGCCATGGTGCTTGTATTTTAGCCAAAACAGCAGCAAAATACCCAAAAAATGACTATCATTTTTGGTAGTAAATACAGTCATCCCTGCGTTTCTTCCATAACAAGGGCTGCTTTGCGGCGCTGCCTTTTTGTGGTATCATCGTTGCAAAGGGGGTGTGTGCATGAAAAACGACCGGTTGTTTCAAATTTTGTATCTGCTGCTGGAGCAACAGACCTGCACGGCCCCACAGCTGGCCGAAAAGCTGGAGGTTTCGGTGCGCACGATCTACCGGGACATCGACGCCCTTTGCCGCAGCGGGGTGCCGGTGACCTGCCGCGCGGGCAAGGGCGGCGGCGTTGCGGTGATGCCGGGCTTTACGCTGAACAAGACCCTGCTGTCAGAGGACGAGCAAAACCAGATTTTATTTGCGGTGCAAAGTTTACAGGTGGCGGGCGGCGAAACGCAGGCGCTGGCGCAAAAGCTTTCCGCCGTGTTTCAAAAGACCGACGCCAACTGGATCGAGGTGGATTTTAGCCGCTGGGGCTATGCCCACACCGATACGGTGCGCTTTGATTTGATGCGGCAGGGCATTTTGCAAAAAGAGCTGCTGCATTTGCGCTATTGCGGGGCGTCGGGCGAAACCACCGAGCGGGACATTGAGCCGATGCGGCTGGTGTTTAAAGACAAGGCGTGGTATTTGCAGGCGTTTTGCCGCAAGGCGGGCGGTTTTCGCACCTTTAAAATCAGCCGCATTGAAACACTGGTCGCCACGGGCGAGCATTTTTGCCCCCGGCCCGGCCCGTTGCCGCCGGTAGAGACACAGACGTTTGGCCCCTGTGGTCTGGTGGAAGTGTCGTTGCTGTTTGACGCCGCCGTTGCCTACCGGGTGCTGGATGACTTTGAACATGACAGCATTGCGCGGCAGCCCGACGGCACGTTGCTGGTACACACCGAGATCCCGCAGGGCGAATGGGCCACCAGTTACCTGTTGTCGTTTGGGCCGGCGGTGCGCATTTTATCCCCCGCCCCGCTGCAGCGCGAAGTGCAACAAATTGCAGAAAATATTTCTTTTCATCACAAAACATGACAGGTATTTGTCAGGTTTTGTGCGGTATGCTGATAGCACAGAACAACGGCGGTTCTGCGACCGAAAAAACGAAAGGAGATGTTTTGCATGGAGCAGAGGTACTGCCAAAGCTGTGGGATGCCCATGGGCGATACCGACAAATGGTATGGCACCGAGAAGGACGGCGGCAAAAGCACCGATTATTGCAGCTATTGCTACGAGGGAGGTAAGTTTACCTTTAACGGCAGCATGGAAGAGATGATCGATGTCTGTGTTGCCCCGATGGTGGAGGAAAACCCCGGCATGACCGAGCAGCAGGCACGCGAGGGTATGCGGGCGTTTTTCCCGCAGCTCAAGCGCTGGCAGCCGGCCTAAGGCAAACTGCCGCCCCGGCTTTTTGCGGGTCACGGCCCCGCAGGCGGCAGGGGCGCACAGGGGGGCGCTGTTGCAGCAGGTGCGTTCCGCGCGCAGCTGTATGGCAACGGGCAGCCCCCGGCAAACGATTCAAAAAACAGGCCGGCACCCGCGCAACAGCAACGGGGCCGGCCTGTTTACTATAAGAAAAACCCCAAAAGGGAGGAAACATCAAAGATGAGCATTTCATTAGACCAGCAAAACGGCAGTGCCCCGGCAATGGAGCAGATCGCCGCTGCCGTGGGCAGCAGCCTGTGGCAACGGGCCTGTATCTTTTTGCAAAGCAGCTATGGCAGTGTGCCCCTCATCCAGTACAGCGGCTGTTCGGCGGCGCCGGGGTGGAATGTGAAGTACCGCAAAGGGGGCAAGGCCCTGTGCACGCTGTACCCGGATGACGGATTTTTTACGGCGCTCATCTGCATTGGCCCAAAGCAGGCGGCAGAGGCAGACCAGCTGTTGCCGCTGTGCACGGCCAAAACACAGCAGACCTACCGCACGGCCAGCGGCATGGCCGACACCCGCTGGGTGATGCTGCCAGTGGACGACGAGGCACAGTTGCAGGATTTTAAGGCGCTGGTGGGGCTGCGCGCAAAACCTGCCCCGCACAAGGAGGGCTGACATGGCAGACTATCTGCGCCTTAACGGCGAAAATTTGGCACAGCAGCACATTTGCTGTGCGCTGAGCGGCAAGACCGACGGGGAGGGCGTGCTGGCAAAAAAAGAGTGGCTGCGCGCGCGGTTTGACGACGGCCTGGTTTTTTTGCGGCTGAACGCGCGCGGCAAGGTGTTTATTGAATATCTGCCCGCCGAAAAAGCGTGGGCCCCGGTGGTGGCGCCAAACCAGATGTACATCAACTGTTTTTGGGTGTCCGGCAGCTACAAAAAGCAGGGGCACGGGGCCGCGCTGCTGGCGCAGTGTGTCGCCGATGCCAAAGCGGCGGGCATGCAGGGGGTGAGTGTGCTGTCTGCCGCGAAAAAAAAGCCGTTTCTCAGTGATGGGGCCTACTTAAAACGCAAGGGCTTTGTGGTGGCGGACACGAGCGAAACCGGGTACGAGCTGTTGTGGCTGCCCTTGGCGGAGGGCGCGCAGCCCCCGCAGTTTCACCCGGCGGCAAAACGGGGGCGAACCGATTTGCCGGGCCTTGTGCTGTACTACACCGCGCAGTGCCCGCACACCGCATATTATGCGCCGCTGCTGGGGCAGCTTGCGGCGCAGCAGGGGGTGCCGGTGACGGTGTGCAAGCTGCAAAGCGCCGCCGAGGCCCAGTGCGCGCCCGCCCCGTTTACCACTTATAGCCTGTTTTGGCAAGGCCAGTTTTTGACGAACGAAATTTTATCGCCCGCCAAAATAGAAGCACTGCTGCAAACCCTGAAGGCACAGTGGTAACTGCCCCGCCTTTGGCACCGGCGCAAAGCACGCCGCCGGGCGCGCGGCAAACAAGGGGTGGCCGCAGCCGAATATAAAAAACTACCGGCCCACAGCAAATTTGCTGTGGGCCGGTAGTTTTGTTACCCAAGTTTATTGTTTACGGTAAAGGGGCGCGGCAACAAAAGGGCGGCCGCAGGCAACCGGCAAGCCTTTTTGTGCGGTGCTCTTTTTGGCTTTTGCAGTTGCCGGGGCAAGCGGGCGCATCAGGCGGGCAACAGCAGGTTGCAAACCAGCACCACGCCCACGGCCCCCAGCACACACAGCGCCACCGGCACCTTTTTTGCGGCCAGCAGCGCCGCCATGCCGCCGCCGAGCAGCCCCACGTACCAGTGCTGCGGGTCTGCCGACAGAATACCGGGGAAGATCAGCGCCGCCATGGCCGTATACGGGATCATCTCTAAAAAGCGTTTGGCCCGCGCGCCGGGGCGAATTTTTTCTAAAAACGCGGCGGGCAACGCGCGCGGCAGGTAGGTCACCAGCATCATGCCCGCAATCAGCAGCAATGTTTGTGTGCGCATCACAGCACCTCCTCTTCGGGGTCGGGCTCCACCCAAAATGCGCCGATGGCAGCGCACACCAGGGTGGAGACAATCAGTGCCCAGCTGGGCGCGATGAGCTGCGAGAGCAGCAGGTTACACAGCCCGGTGGCAATCGCCAGCAGCCCCAATTTGCTGTTGTGCTGCACATGCGGCACCAGCAGTACCACAAACATGGCATACAGCGCAATGCCAAGGCTGGCGGCCAGCAGTGGTGGCAGCAGGCCCGATACTGCCGCCCCAATGGCGGTGCCGCCCACCCAAGAAGACCAGGTGACCGAGATCAGCCCAAAGAAAAACCAGATGCTGCTGTGCTGCTCCGGCTGGGTCATAAACAGCGCAAACGATTCGTCGGTAATGCCAAACGCCACCAGCAGCCGCGCGGGCAGCGGGCCGTCTTTCATGCGGTGAAAAATGCAGGTGCTCATCATCAAATGGCGCAGGTTTAAAATAAATGTGGCAAAAATGATGGTGCCCGCGCCTGCCCCCTGCATTAGCATCGACACCGCCATCATCTGGCTGGCCCCGGCAAAGACAAAGGCCGACATGCCAATGGTCTCGCCCGCGGGCATGCCCGCCTGTGCCGCGGCAATGGCAAAGGCGATGGCAACCGGCAAAAACCCAAAAATGACCGGGGCCCCGGCCTTTGCCCCTGCTGCGTATTGTTGTCTGCGTGTCACAAGCGTGCACCCCTTTTAATTGTGTTTAAAGCTGATTATACGCGAAAACAAAAATGCACACAATATTAAAATTGTGTGCAAAACAATTCAAAAAAAGGTTATAGCTGGTCCAGCAACCCGCGCAGGGTATGCAAGGCCCCGGCAAGCTGGGCAGAGGTCTCCGGCGCGGTGATGGCAAGGCGCACGGCGGCGGGCGGCGGGTTTTTGCCCACGGCAAAGCGCTCGGCCCCATACACCGCGACCCCGTGCGCAAGGGCCCGCTGCTCAAATTCATACCCGGTGCAGCCGCCCGGCAACAGCAGCCAGCGGCTGAGGCAGGTGGGCGGGCCCAGCAGCGGGTACCCGGCCAACAGTTCGTCTGCCAGCCGGTTACGCGCCGCCGCGCGCTTGCGGCGGGTGGTGATCAGCGTGTCGGCCTTGCCGGAAAAAATCAGCCGTGAGGCAAGCTCTAACAGCAGGCCGGACTGGGCGAGGTTTAAGTTATACAGTGCGGTTTGCAGCTGCGCGGCAAGGTGGGGCGGCGCCGAAAGGTACGCGAGGCGCAGCCCCGGCAGCAATACTTTGGAAAGGCTTGCAAGGTAAACCGTCTGCCCGGGTGCCAGTGCGGCAATGGGGGCGGGCCGCTGTGTGCGCAACAGGCTGTTGATGCCGTCCTCCAGCACCAGCAGGCCGGTTTGCTGTGCAATGCGCGCCACCATGGCGCGGCAGGCGGGCGACATATTGTGGTTCGTGGGGTTGTGCAGGTCGGGCATCACATAAATGGCGCGAATGCCCTCGTTGTCGATCGCGTAGCGCAGCCCCTCTTCGCATAGCTCACCCTGCCTCTCGCGCAGCGGCACCAAATGGATGCCCAGCAGTTTGGCGGCGCTTTTCAGCCCCGGGTACACCAGCGGGCTGGTGCCGATTTTATCCCCCGGTGCAAACAGCCCTGCCAGAATAGCGGCAAGGGCGTTTTGCCCGCCGCCCGCAAACTGCACCTGTGCGGGCGGCACGGCAAGCCCCAGTTTTGCCAAAAACAGCGCACCGGCCTCCTGGTGGCGGGCCACCGGGTAGTGCTGGTACTGAAACAGCCCGCCCACCCCCGGCTCTGCCAGCATCTGGCTAAGCAGCTCGGTGGCCTCCTGCGCGGGGATGGTTTCGGGCGCAAGCGAGCCCAGCTCAATGGTGGCGGGGCCCGGCGGGGCAAACACATTCGTCTCCATGCCATAGGCCACAAAGGTGCCGCTGCCCACTTCGCCATGCAGCAGCCCCTTGCCCATGCACAGCTTAAACGCGCGCGCAACGGTGCTGAGGTTGATGTCTAAAAAATCGGCAAGCTCGCGCTGCGGCGGCAGCTTGGTGCCGGGCAGCAGGTTGCCGCTGGCAATGTCCTGCTCCAGTTGCTGTGCCAGCAGGCGGTACAGCGGCGCATTGCCCTTGGGCAGCACCGGCCGCCACGACATGGGGTAGTTGTCAAAACGGTTGAACGGCATCGGGGCACCCTCCTTTTGGCGGCACGTCAGGCCGGCGAGATACAATAGGTGACATACGGCTCTGCGGGCAGGTAGCCCAGCGACTGTGCCAGTGACAGCGAGCGCAGGTCGTGCGCGTCCCAGCTGGGGTAGCCCCCGCGCGCAAGGCAATTCAGCATCAGCTGTGCGCTGCACGCACGGGCAAGGCCGCGCCGCCGGTAGCCCGGGTGGGTGTCGATCTCAATTTCAATGCCGCCGCTCCACGAGGTATAAGACGACGCGCCCGAGACCGGCTGCCCGTCGCACAGGGCCATTACGCCCAGCCCGTCGCGGGCATAATCGGCATAAGTGGCAAACTGCGAGACAAGGTCGCGGGACCACGGCTGCAATGCGGCCTGTTGGTACAGCGCCTCGTTGACCGGCACCAGGCGGCAGCCGGCGGGCAGTGCTTTGGTGTATGCCAGCAGTGTTTCGCGGTCAAACCCGGCCTCGGTTTTTTGGGTGGCGTAGCGGGTGAACTTTTCGCAGCCGGGCCATGCCGCCTCAATCAGCCCTTCCCAGTCACGGGTGCGCGCTGCCACCAGTAATGGCGCGGTACGCTGCGCGGGGAAATGCCGCACCAGCGCCTCATTTGGCACCCCGGCAAAAAAGCAAAAGTCCCCCACGATGATCTGTGCCGCATTAAACGGCGGCCGGCCAGTGGCATAGGCATGGCCCATGCGCCCTTCAAGGCAAGAGTACAGCAGCGTTTCGGGCCAGCCGCGAAACAGTGGGGCGACGGCGGGCAGCAGTGCGGGGGGCAGCGGGGCAAAACTGGGGTTCATCTGGGCACCTTCTTTTCTAAAATAATCCTGTTTCCCCTTGCGCTGCCGGTGGCAGCTGGGGCATTTTGTGTAGCAAAACGCCGCACAAAAAAGGCTGGTTTTGTGCGGCGTCAAAGTGCGGTGTGGCTGAAAACGGGCCGCCGCAAAGCGGATTGGTAAAAGGCTAGTCCTGCACCGGGCAAAGCGGGTCGCTTTGCTGTGCCAGCTTTGCGGCGGCGGCCTCCACCCACTGTGCGTCGGGGCCGGGCAGCGTGGCAATGCGGGCAGTGATGGCGCGCGCGGTGCGCAGCTCGGCGGTTTCGCCGGTCTCGTCATCGGGCCAAAGGGCGTGCAAGGCGGCAAGCTCTGCCGGGCCCAAAAGCGCCACAAAGGCGGCCAGTTCATCGTCCTCCAATTCGGCATCCAGCAACAGGTTGGAAAAATCGGTCAGCGAAGTGATCTGCTGCTGTGCCAGCGCCAGCTTGTCGGCAAGGTAGCGGCAGCTGCACAGCTCGTCCAGCAGGGCGCTGTACTGCTGCGGGGGCATGGGCGCGCCAAAATCAAACTGAAATTCATCGGCCGGTGCGGCTGCTGCGGGCGGTGCCAGCAGCTTGTGCAGGGTGCCTGTCTCTGCGGCGCTTTGCAGCAGGGCCGCCGCTTTGGGCAGGCTGCGCGACACATACCCGCAAATACCCGCGGGCAGCGCCAGTGCCAATTGCAGCGGCTCTACCGCACCGGCCAGCACGGTTTGCAGTTCGGCGGCAGTTAGCGGCCGAAACCGGGCGTTCAGCGCGGTGATGTCACCGGGCCGCAACGCAAGCGCGTGCGGGCTGCGCCCGGCCAGCACACAGCATAGCGCCGTTAAAAGCACCGGCTCGTACAGGTTGATCAGCAGTTCTTCATACGGGCCGTAAATGCCGCGCAGTAAACGGTCAATGGCGGCATCGTCAAAATGGCGGCAAAAGTCGTTTTCAAAGGTCAGCACCTCGGTGTACCACGCCATAAACTCAATGCCCACAAGGCCGGTGGGCGGCAAAAACGCGGGGTAGTCGGCGGTGATGTGGATCTCCTGCGCGCCAAACCGCGGGTCGTACAGTTTAAAAAAGCCGCGGATGCCGTCTGCCAGAGTGGAGCGGTAATACACGTTGGGGGTGTGCAGCAATGTTTTGGTGAGGTGGGTGTGCACCAGCTTTGTGCGCTGTAATTTGCGCCGCAACAGGGCCATGCCCTCGTCAAACAGCTGCTGCGCGGGGGTATGCAGCAGCAGGGCCAGCGCATCGTCCGGGTGGGGGCAGGTTTTCAGCCGCAGGCCCACCACAAATAGCAGCGAATCCATCAGGTGGCGCGCGACCTCGTTGCGCACCGAGCTGCTTTCGCCGCTGGTAAACCGCTCTACCTGCTTTGCCAAAAGGCCAAGGTAGCCCAATTGCACGACTTCAAGTTGCTGCGGGCTTAGCAGCCCGCGTGCCACGGCCTGCCCCAGCAACGATTCGGTGTAGGTGGCGTTATTCAGCAGCGCAGGGTCCAGATGGCGCTGCGGTTCAAGATTCTGTGTCGTCATCTTCACCCTCCCCGGTGTCTATGTCGCTATTTTCTTCCTCTGCGGGCAGCCCGCCGCGCAGCCGCCGCGCCGTCACATCCAGTTCCAGCCCGGCAAGCAGCTCCAGCGAGCCCGCGCACGGGCCGTTAAAGGCGTTTTTCATCAGCTCGATCAGCTCGGCATCGCTAAAGGTGCCGGGCAGCTCGTTTTTATAATAGTAAAAAAGGTCCACCAGCTCGTGCAGGGTCTGTTCGTAGTTTTGCGTGCCGATATAGGGCGAATCGCAAAAAGCAAAGATCAGCTTGTCGATCACCCCGCCGCCAAACTCTACCCGGCCGGTGTTTTTCAGTGCCTGCATGCGGGTGGATACCAGCCGCAGGGCCTGTTGCTCGGTGAGCACCAGCCCAAAGCGGGCCGAGGTCTCGTTGCTGCTTAAAACCTCTTCGACCGCCTGCTTTTGCACCAGCTCCTGAGAAAAAGAAAAAAGTGAAAGCCCGTTTTCCAACCCCGAATCACTCCTTTGTTGCCCATAAGACAAATAGCTTGGCCGCGCGTTTTGCCGCGGCGTCAATAAAAAGGGTGGCATCATCGATCTGCCGCCGCCCGGCATGGTAATTGGACACTTCACCCACTAAAAAGCAGTGGGCAATGTGCATGGCCTCGGCAACGGTGCCGCCCGGGGCCCCCGGTAATGCGGTGCGCAGCAGCATTGCCGCCTGCCCGTCCAGCCTGGCACGCGCGTCGCGCATGGCGGTAATGTCTTGCACGGGGCGCTCGCCGCTTAAAGGGGCGGTCCAGCACAGGTGAAACCAGCCGGGGCAGGTGACATACAGCTGTGTTGTGGCATAAAACAGCGCGGTCAGCCCGTCAAGCCCCGCGGCCATGGCAGCGCTGGCCAGGCGGTCGGTCTCGTCGATCAAAACCGGCTGTAATGCCGCGTGCGCCGCCCAAAGCAGGGCGTCGGCGCCCGAAAAATAGTTGTACAGGTTGGCATGGCTGCACCCCAGTGCCGCGGCAAGGGAGCGCAGGTTTAATTCGCGGATATTCTGCTTTTCGCGCAGCAGTGCCAGTGCCGCGTCTAAAATTTGTGCCCGGTCAAGTAAAAGCCTTTTTTGGCCTGTCAATGCCCGCGCCTCCTTTTGCGTGTAAGGGTAGTGCCGGTTGTTCGGCAGTATTTAGTTACCAAAGGTAATGAAGATTGTATCACACTGGCGCGTTTCTGTCAATATCAACCATAACAATAAGGCTTTATTGTGCAGTTATACGGTGCTGGCCACCCTGCAACGCGCCTGTTTGCGCACAAAACAGCGGCTGCCCCGGCAGGCCCGCGCAGCCGCACCGGGCGGGCATTCTGGCCCTTTTGCAAAAGTTTGTAACAGCCCTTTTACAAAAAAGAAAAAAGGTTGACAAGGCGCCGTAAAGCAGATATAATATCAAATGCACCATTTCAACAATGGGTTGCCCAAAAAATGGCGGTATAGCTCAGTTGGCTAGAGCATTCGGTTCATACCCGAAGTGTCGTAGGTTCAAATCCCACTACCGCTACCAGCACAAAGTTTAGGTAAACCAGTAGGGTATCGCTTGCAGCAGCGGGTGGTGTGAGGCTTTACAATTTTACCTAAGCTTTGCATGGCCCGATGGTCAAGAGGTTAAGACACCACCCTTTCACGGTGGTATCCCGGGTTCGATTCCCGGTCGGGTCACCAAACACAAAAAAGGCAGGGGTTATCCCCTGTCTTTTTGTTTGTGCATTTTTTAAGCGAACATAAAAAAGACCCCCTTGACGCCTGGACTGTACCCCGAAAAACGGACAGTGAAAATAAAGACCTCCTGTTGTAGAATGAACTACAACAGGAGGTCTTTGTGATGGCAAGGAAATATACAAAAATCGAGATTCTGAGTGAAGAGGTGTTCC